>Ga0265324_10000055_pt1 | contig 95549 bp, 82 predicted proteins | sample 41419metaG_FD_198634 | JGI IMG/M metagenome (GOLD analysis project Ga0265324, IMG submission 198634) | Rhizosphere microbial communities from Carex aquatilis grown in University of Washington, Seatle, WA, United States - 4-14-19 metaG | ecosystem: Host-associated > Plants > Roots > Rhizosphere...
ATTCACATGGATAAGTAAACCAGCCCAATCATGAAAAACAAAGCAAGCCCGGCGAGCAGCGTTCTTCGGCTTAACGTAAAGTGATCATGCCACGATTTTTTCATGACAGTAGTTCCATGAATATTCCTGTGCCCCAGGATTAGTCGTCTCCCGGGCATCTCAATACAAGTCCACATCAGGTAAGAAACAAGCATCAGAACAATAACAAACACACCATATGCAACCGGGTTCGGCAGCTGAGTAATGCCGGCAATCTTGACCGAGTAAATGTTCAACAAGAATTTATGAATGAGATATATAGAAAAACTAATTTCACCCAGAAGGACAAGAAATGGATGAGCAAGCAATTTTGAAATCCCTCCGCCTCCCTGAGCCATTACAAAAATCAGCAACCCAAATGTGAACACCGACCCGCTGTGAGATAACCAAAGTCCAAATGGTGCGCCCAAAATCGACTGGTAACCCCATGCGGCCATAAAATTAATGTAACACATTGATATGGCACAGAGTGCGATTGCGCCCAGCTCCAAGCCTGTTGCCACAACGGGCGCCCAGTTCGAGCCCCTATAGTTTCTCCATACGTGCGCCACGCCCATTCCGAAAATAAATTCAAATATTCTCGACAGTGGGCTGATATATATGAGGCCATGCTGAGTGACCAATTTCCCATCCAGACCAATGTTCGGGTGGCCAAATACAGGAAGTGCCAAATGATTGACAAGGGCTAATAGCGCAATCAATCCGACAGCCGCAGCTGCTAGCTTGAGTAGCCAATTTTTATTCCAATTGAACAAGATGGCCGGGAACGCCAGATAAAAAAAGTATTCCGTCGAAACGCTCCAGGCGACAGGGTTGTAAGCAGAAAAGTAAGTTGAAAGAGGGATCCAGGCTTGCACCATTAACAGATTGGCTGCTGTTACTTCAATATCCCACCTGCCGGGACTAAGCAAGAAATACAGCAAAAATGTCGCAAAATACGCGGGCCAGATTCGTGCAATACGGGCCCTCCAGAACTGCACGACCTTTTGCCGGGTGTCCAGCTTCGGGTAAACATAAGTAAGAATGAACCCGGACAGCACAAAGAAGAATGAAACGGCCTGTCCGAAATTCACGCCAAATTCGCCAATGCCGAATGAACCTGTTGAATGATGAAGCACAATCATGAACGCGGCAAAGAATCTCAGCGAAGTTAACTGATCCAGTTTTTTTGTATCGTTTTGCATGGACAGCTAAACCACTAATGGGGCCGACTTTGAAATCTTGGATTTTTGAGCCAGCACCAGAATATGGTGTGGATAAATTTCCTCGACTGCATGAACTTTCAGCCCGGTGTATTCAACAAGCATTACCGCAAGACCGGCATCAAATACATGATGATGCAGGCAACGGTTTTCGACGTTACACATGGAGCGTTTCCTGAATGCCTCGCTATTGCCTGCTTCCGGATCGCGCTTTAAATCATGCAGTTCCAGGATTTCAGGGAGATGCGTGAGATCATCCTCCTGCACCCCCGCTTCAAAATCTTTGATCAAATGTTCCATCGTCGTGACCGATCGACGATGGTCAAAGGTGTATTCCCTGTTTGGCAGCAACAACACGAGAATTCCGTCATTCGCGAGCAAGCGCTTCCATTCAGATAAGGCCAGAATAGGATTGGCGACATGTTCGAGCACATGCGAAGAAAGAACGAAGTCGTAAGCGCCGGAGTTCAGGCACCCCATCGAGGTCGCCTCGAGGATATATTGCCGCCCGGCTGGCTTGTTTTGGTCAAACCGGAATGTCCGGCCCTGCCTGATATCGCCTTCCCAGACAGTGGAGTTGCCAAAATTGCAGTTGTCGAGGTGGCCAACTATTGGATACACGGGGAAAATCCCGCCTCTGCTGAAGACCTGACTCGGCCCGCCGATTTCAATCCCGGTTTTACCGGAAAACAGGCTCTGATAAGCAAGAAAAGATTTTGCGCGACCTGCCAGCAGCCTTCGCAAGCGCATGACGATGGCACGTGTTGTCCCGGCAATTCCCCGCATACGAACAATGTGAAATATTGTTCCTGTCATGGACGATTAAGCCATTCTTGTTCACAAGGTCCCATGCGGTGGCGCACCCCGTCCATGATTCCGACTGCAAAAGCGCGAACCTTGGCGAGGCGCTGCTTCTCCAGTGTGGCCATCAGAAATAATCCCAACAGCAGACGCACTGATCGGCGCAGACACCAGCCGGGCTCCCGCCGCCAGTATTTCGCCACCGTCACCACGGTATTGCGGGCAATGTAGTATTTGCGTAGCGGTGGGTGATTTGGAAGAACACCAAGTAGCGGTAAGCGCACGCCCCCCGTTCCTCCGACGCTGTGATCCATCACCGGTTTGCGGCTGATCACTACCCGGTAGCCGCGGGCGCGCAAACGCAAACAGAATTCATGATCCACCTGATCGATAAAATAGTCCTCGCGAAATCCCCCTACATCCCGTGCCACAGCTGCATCGGTCATACTGCCTGAGGTTATGACTGTTTTTTGTTCCATGCATCCCGTCTCATCACCAGAGGAAACCATCAATTGACGGTTTTGGGCGTCAAAATAATTGCCGCCGATCACCGCTGTTTTGGGTTCGCAGGACTCGTACGCATGGAGCAGGATCTTCACCATATCGGTGTAGCACAGGGTATCCTGATCCAGGGTAAGCAGCCACTTGCTGCCAATCTGCAATGCATACTCGAGGCCCTGGTTCAGAGCCGCAGCAATTCCTGCATTCCGATGATTTTCGATAAGATGGATCCGCCCCTCGCCATCCCTCAGCGACATAAGCTGCGGTACACACTCAGCTGACGGCGTGTTGTCGACCACCACCAGCGCATCGACCTGTGGCAGAAGGACTTTCAGTCGCTCTGCGAAGTCTTTATCTGGAAAATACGCCACGACCACGGCGCACACAGTTTCCGCAGCCGCTCCCGAGGCAGATCTGGCGGAAGAAAAAGTGCGAATATCCTCTTTCACGATTCGTCCAGCGACTCTGTCGGGGAGATGCAAGCGCCAATCATCGGCGCGCGACCAACTGCTTATAGAGCACGGCATAACGTGCGGCGCAATCATCCCAGTCGCCGATGGTGTCCTTGATACATTGCCGCGCCGATGCGCCGATACGCCGATTCGCCGGCATATCTTCCAGAACGCCAATCGCCTCTTCCAGCTGGCTGCGTTCCTGCACCAGCCAGCCCGTTTCCCGATGTTTGACCAAATCCCGATGCGCCGGCAAATCGGAAGCAATCACCGGCAGACCAGCCGCCATGGCTTCCAGAATGACCTGGGGGCGGCCCTCATCGTGTTGACTGAGTGAGATCAACCCCGTGGCGCGGGGAAACCATTGCTCGCGCAATTCGTCCGGATTCGTCGGGCCGTGCCAAACCACCCAGGAAGGCAATTCCAGACTCTCCTGCATCGGACCAAACAAGTGCAGTTGCCGCCGTGAATCAAACATGCCTTCGCCCCAGTCAAACAGATACCCGATTTTAGCCCGGGTGAGCCGGGTGACGCCAAGCCAGCAACCGCTTTCCGCTCCGCTGCGATCAACTTCAAACCAGCGGCGACTCACGCCGAAAGGGATTGCCTCCACCTCTGCCACGTCGCCGAAATCTTCTTTTAACCTCGCGACCATCCACGAGGCATTGGGGGCCAGCACAGTCGGGCGTTGCCGAAAAACCGCGCGCAACACGGTTCTCATACCGGGCTTGTCCAGCAAACCGTAATCGCTGCCCAGCACAGTCACAAGTGCCGGGGTGGTGGTGCCCCACAGCGGAAGCGCATTCTGCAGCCAGTTCACATGCACGACTTCATGCCGGGAATGACGGTAAACCCGGCGTAAACGCTTCATCAGATTAAACAGAACAACAAGGCTGCCAAATTTTCTTTCGCGCATTAGATGGGCGGCCCCTCCCTTGCCCAGCATGTCTTGAAGAAAGCGTTCATCGCCCTCCTGCATCGCGCTGCCGACCCGGCCTGGCAAATCTCCCGGCGGTGCCCACAAAGACAGCGAAAGGTCGCCACGCCTGCCCAAGGCTTCCGCCATGTCGTAAATGAAGCGTCCGCGCCAGTCCTGCGCGTTTTCCGGATAGGAGGTACTGCTCATCAGTACATTCACGCTAATGATCCTCTCAATTGCTGGCTGGTCAGTCAGCATACATCGATGGTGATGCGCGTCCAACAGGTCGCAGCAACCTCCATTGCGGATTTGTTTTCAGGCAATCAATTGCCCAGGCAGGAAGCTCAGCAGCGCCAATGAGCAACAGTCCTTCGGGATTGCCTTTCCAATGAGCACAGTCAGTATCGTAAGGCGAGTAAACACGCGCTCCGGTCAGGTAACGAATATACAGGGCGCGATAGTCCGTCAGTATTAGCGTGGAAGGGGAGACAGCGCCAATGCTTTCCTGCAACGCGCGGCTGGTCGGCGATGTATTGCGCATATCCCGAAATGCCAGACCAAATTCAGAACGCCACCGGGGTACACCCGCCGACGCATAGTTTTGGTGAGCTCCATGCGCTTCAAATAGACCAGAATTAATCAGCAAGCCAAGCAGCAGGATGACAAGCACCTTTCTGGTATCGAACGCGTGATCTGAAAATGCGGATTTGACAGCGGGCGCCATGGCAAAAAGAAGGAAAGGGAAAGCCACGGCCAGCATACGCAAATCCAACGGAACTCCCGTCTGGGCCGTTCTGGCGTAAAGCAAAAAAAGCAGGTAGCCCGCCGACCATATGATCGGCAGCCAGATTTCAGGGGGACGCAGCCATTGCGTTCCCTGGCGACGAAATGTTCTGATAGTCACATAGAGGATCGCGATGAAAATCGGAATCTCCAGATTTGCGCGCAGCACCATGCTGAAAGCAAAAAAAGAATGCTCGATCAAATCGACAATAGTCGACACATCCTGCAGCAGCCGGCCATTTGCCGCCCCGCCGCGTGTCGATCCGGAAATGTTTCCGGCCAATTGCCAGTTGTGAAGCCATAGCGGAAGAGCCAGCGCGACGCCCAGAAGTATTGCACCCATTGCATGCAAAATTCGCTTAGCGAACGCAGCACCTGAAGCTGCGAGAACCGAGACACCCAATATCGGAATGAAAACAATGCCCGCATAGCGAGTCCAATTGGCCATCCCTATGAAGATAGCCGCGGCAGCCAGCCAGATGAACTTATCTTTGGACATCCGGTATTTCCAGAAGGCCGCGTAGGCCAACAGCAGCAAGGGAATGAATAGTGTCTCGCTCCAGGCGTGCCCGTAAACAATCATGCTACCCGGTACAAATGCGTTCACTGTTGCCACGATGCAAGCGATGGTCGAACTGCCCGTAACCCTCCAGCAAATCCAGAAAACACTCAGGGTAGTTACGCACAAGAGGATAGGATTCAGCAGGGATGGCACAGCGTCAATCTCAACATGCGTCAGTTGCGCAACCGATGACCAGAGTGCCGGGTAGGCCGGGGGCCAAATGAGCAATGGCTGATACTCCGGTTCCGGAGCCATGACGTTGGTGGACTGCATTGGATGACCAGCGGTGAAATTGACGCTGGCATCCCGATAGGCCAGAGAATCCATCGTGTAGGCTACGCGCCCCCCCGTCGCATATTGCATTAGCGCCAATACCATCGCAAACGAGATCAATATCTTTGCAACGACAACCCAAATACGGCGCGGAATGATGGGGCGTGAGAGGATTAAAGTTTTCAGCAAGGTGATTTCGTAATGGAATAAGTAGTCTTTCTTTCCTTGATCTTTGAGCTGCGTTACTTGTCCTCGCGCCCTGTCGAATCAATGTCCTTGTAATGAAGGGCGGAAATCTGTTCGGACACAATACCAATGAGGAAAGTGAAGATGGCGGAAATAAAGAGCAATGCGCTCATATTGGTGAAGCGCCCGACACTGAGATAGGTGTAAAGATAATAACCAATGCCGGTAAGAAAAAAACCGGCGCTGATCGGCAAAAACAGTTTCTGCGGAGAATAGAGCGTGCCGATCTTGATGATAATCAGCAAAAACCTCACTCCGTCGCGAAGCGGACGAATATGGCTTTTCCCTGTAGAACGCCTGGGCGTGTTGATTGGTAGATAGGCCACGCTGAATCCGGCGCGGAAAAAACTCATCGTAATGGTGGTTGGATAGGAAAAACCGTTTGGAAGCAGATATAGAAATTTACGGAACTTATCCGCTTTGACCATGCGAAATCCGGAGGTCAGGTCTTCCACCGGCTGCTGCACCATCCAGGTAGCAAAGCGACTAAATACATCATTCGCCACTGCCCGGTGCGCACCGGCGTGGGAGCCGGATTGGCGGGCTCCCACCACCATGTCGTAGCCCTCGGCGAATTTTTCCAGCAAGGGGGGAATATCTTCCGGCTTATGCTGACCATCGGCATCCATAAATATCAGTGCCTCACCATGAGCGGCGCGTGCACCGGACTTAATCGCCGCCCCATTACCCTTGGGATAAGGGTGGCTGACCACACGCACAGGGAATGCAGCACATACCGCCAACGTATCATCATCCGAACCATCATTAACAATGATGATTTCCGCATCCGGGAGCATCGCCACCAGTTCGGGCAACAGGCGTCGCAACCCTTCCCCCTCGTTGAGTACTGGAAGAATCAAACTTAATAGTTTTGGTTTCACGATTAAATCCGGAAAAATGTCATCGGTTATTATTTCGTTGAATCAAAGTATATTTCTCGGGTTTGAAGCTTACTCCGTTGATTTCATCAGGAACAGACGGACGGATGTTACTTGAACGAGCAATAAATGTTAATGTAATGCTTGATATTAACTTCAGCAGGAGATGCGAAATGGCACTAGGTTGGTTTAATGCAAGCGAAGCCAAGGAATTTGGTATCACCTTGGCTCAATTTTATATGAACAGAATTCCTCCGGGCGACTCAGACGGAAAAAACAAGTCAATCGCCAAAAGACAGGAAGTGCTAAACAAGCTGTTTCTTCAGTTGGCTCAATTCAAACGTGATCACAAGCTGAATATCTACAAAAAAGCCCAACTGGGTAATGTTTTCAAATGGACGCTGAAAGACGCGGGATATGATCCTGCATTCGTGGATGAATTGACCAAAGAGCTGATGCGGGTATGAAAATGCATTTCCAAAAATCGCTTTCTCGGGCGTTCTGTTAGCAATAGCACCCGGTCTATTTTTCTGATTCCCGGCGTATTCCCCATGCTAGTTGTTTCTGAATCCAGGTCAGCAAAGACAAAAACATTAGCGAATGAAGCAAACACCGATACATTTTAATTACAACCCGGACATTCTCAAATTCATGCCCGGAAACCTCCGGAGAGTTGTCGAGGTGGGCTGTAGTAGTGGCGCATTAGCAAAAGCTTATGTCAGTGCAAATCCGGAATGTGAATACACAGGCATTGAAATTGATCCGGACTTTGCTGAGCACGCAAAAAAATACTGCAGCGAAGTCATCTGCGGCAATATCGAACATTTTGATGAAGTACAATTTTTCAAGCTGTTTCCGTCCGACTGCTGGATATTCGGAGACTCCCTGGAGCATCTTTATGATCCCTGGGCGCTCTTGCAACGTATTCGACCGCATCTGGTACAGGGTGCGCAAATTATTGCCTGTATTCCCAATGCCCAACACTGGAGCATTCAAGCCAACCTAAATAGCGGATTGTTTATATATGATGATCAAGGTTTGATGGATCGTACGCACATCCGCTGGTTTACCAGGACGACCATAATCGACCTGTTTGAGTCGACCGGTTACAAATTAATTGAAGGTTTCCCCCGTATTGTTGATGAGCCCGCAAGGGAAGCTATTCTGCCTGCCATTCGAGCCATGGCGCTTGCCTCCGGAACAGATCCCGAGTTGGCGGTAAGCGACGCAATCCCTTTGCAATGGGTCATAAAAGCCATTCCGGTAATTTAAGCTGCGCAGGTACGCTCAAAGCGCCGAAGGCGCTCCCGTCAGGAAAGCAGAAATGATCGAAATTGTAAGTGCCACAAGACTGTCGGAAAGTGAATTCTGGAGCAAAGCCCCTTTGGGTATTTCTCTGCGGCGTCTTGCACAAGATACGCGCTTTTTTGCGCGTATTGCTTTCAACAATTACCGCGGCCTTTCTGAAGTATTCAATGAGGGTATCGATGCACAAGAAGGTGCGGAAATTCTTGTATTTATCCATGACGATGTTTGGATAGATGACAATGTCTTTGCAGACAGTGTAGTTGAAGGTTTGAAGCAGTTCGATATTATTGGCGTCGCCGGCAATCGGCGCAGGGTAAAAAACCAGCCAGCATGGCCATTCATTGACGACAATCTAACTTGGGATGACAAGGAATATCTAAGCGGCAGCGTAGCTCATGGGAAATTCCCATTCGGCGACATTTCGGTGTATGGCCCCACTCCTGCTGAATGCGAGTTACTGGATGGAGTCTTTATAGCCGCCCGAAAAAGCCGATTGGAAGCCAAAAATATTCGATTTGACCCTTGCTTCGACTTTCATTTTTACGACGTGGACTTCTGCCGCAGTGCACGAAAAAATGGATTACGTCTTGGAGTATGTGCGATCAGTCTTACTCACCAAAGCGGAGGGGCATTTGGTTCTCAGCGTTGGCAAGATAATTTCCGGCTTTATCTTGAGAAGTGGGAGACCGATGGGGAATGTCCGCCAATAATTCAGGCGCTAGCCAGCAAGACTGATGCGACTGTTCCCTCAACTTTCCCGACGCAGTTTTTTCAGCGCGTAAAACAACTATTTTTTTCAGGTTCCCAAAATCCGGGCCATACCAATACTGCGGCCGTTTCAAGTCAACTAATCCTGCAACTGGCCGATTTACAGAATGAATGTTCAATTTATCAAAAACTGGGTAATGAATATTTGGAAAAAGGCGATCTGGATAATGCCGCCGAATGCTACGGGCATATGGTGGCTGTCTATCCAGCGAATGCTGCGGGATTCCTCAATCTGGGGTTTGTCCTGAAGGAGCAGGAGTATTTTCAGGATGCCGAACGTTATCTCCGGCATGCGGTGCGGATAGATCCGGCCATGATAGATGCCCACTATCTTTTGGGAGCCATTGCACAGGCGTGCGGCAATCTGACCGAGGCTATCGACCAATACAGAATAACACTGGAACTCAAACCGGATTTTGAAATGGTATACGGCGACTTGTGCCTCACGCTATTCCAAAGCGGACAAGTTCACAGCGCCAAGAAAGCCATTAAACAGGGGCTTTCCATCAACCCGCAATCTGCCAGATTTCACTGCTTTTTGGGGAATCTGTATGTTCATGAAAAACAACTTGAGAAAGCAATTGCCAGCTACCAGAAAGCGTTGTTGATTCAACCGGACTATGCCGAGGTGCACTGCAGTTTGGGTAACGTGTTCCTGGAGCAGGGCAATATCAGAAAGGCTATTGATTGCTGCCGTATCGTACGCACGCTCGACTCTGATTCCCCCGAGTCAAACTCCAGCTTGCTTTTTGCGCAGAGTTATCTTGGCAACTATTCTCCCGCCCAGTACCTTGCCGACGCCAAGCACTATGGAAGTGTGGCGCTAGCCCTGGCACAACCGTTTACACGGTGGTTGGTTAATCCGGCAGATGGTGATATACAGCCCTTGCGGGTTGGCCTCGTTTCAGGAGACTTGAGAAATCATCCAGTTGGATATTTCCTTGAAAGCATTCTTGCGCATCTGAACCCGGCCCGGGTAGAACTGGTGGCCTATCCCACGGTAGCGCAAGAAGATGAGGTCACTGCGCGCATCAAATCCAGATTAATCGCCTGGCATCCCATCGTCGGAATGAGCGACGAAACTGCCGCCCAAAAGATACATGATGATGGTATCCATATCCTCATTGACTTGGCTGGACATTCTGAGCATAACCGCCTTCCGGTATTTGCGTGGAAGCCCGCCCCGGTGCAAGTAAGTTGGCTGGGTTATTTTGCCAGTACTGGGCTTCCGGGGATGGATTTTCTGCTGGCAGACCCGGTCTCGGTACCGGAATCCGACAGGGAATATTTCACAGAGACAGTATGGTACCTGCCGGATACTCGGCTTTGCTTCACACCACCCGCGGCCTCCGACAGACTGGCCCCCACTCCCCCGCCGGCAGTGCATAACGGTTTCATCACCTTCGGCTGCTTCCAGAATGCGGGCAAGATAAACGATGACGTACTGCGCCTGTGGGGTGAGATATTCCATTCATTACCCTCGGCTCAGCTTCGGGTGCAAAACAAGCAGATGATATACCCCGCTCTCCGCGAACACCTTCTGCAACGACTGACCCAGGCGGGAATCGCTCGCCAACGCGTGGTGATCGAAGCGCAAATGAGCAGAGAGGACTATCTGGCTGCACACGCCAACGTGGATATCATTCTGGACACCTTTCCCTATCCGGGTGGAACGACGACTTGCGAGGCATTATGGATGGGGGTGCCTACTGTAACGCTTGCCGGGAACACCATGCTCAGCCGTCAAGGTGCCAGTTTGCTGACCTGCGCCGGAATGGGGGAATGGATAGCCAATTCAGAAAGCAGCTACGTAGAGTTAGCTATTGCCCACGCTTCCGATATAGATCGGTTGGCGCAATTGCGTTCAGGATTACGTCAGCAAGTACTATCATCGCCTCTTTTCGATGCGCCCCGTTTTGCGCTGAATCTGGAAAATGCGTTGCACGAAATGTGGCAACATGCCCACTCATCGAGCTCACCTGCCAAACATGTTTAACTGGTTCAATAAGAAAATAGCGGTTCCCGACAATCAGGCGCCTGCCACCGGCACCGGAGTGCCCGGCAAGGTGGCAACATCCTCCCTGCCGAATGAATATGCCGCCCACAAAAAACGGGGTAACGAGTACCTGGCCCAAGGCAGGCTGGAAGAGGCAACGGAGTGCTATCGGCAAGCCGTTGTCGCCAATCCCGGCCATGCCGAAGGTTTCCTTAATCTGGGATTTGCCTTGAAGGAACAGCACCTGTTTGAAGAGGCGGAACACGCCCTCAAACAGGCTGTTCTGTTAGCCCCGCAAATGGTGGATGCTTACTACTTCCTGGGGAGCATTGCACAAGAACGCGGCAATCCGGCCAAGGCTATCGAATATTTCCAAAAATCCCTGGAGCTCAAGCCGGATTTTGAAATCGTGTACGGCGATCTGTGCCAATTGATGTTTCAAAGCGGGCAGCTTGAAAGCGCCACAAAAGTCATTCAACAGGGGCTTGCCCTTTTCCCTCAGTCTGCCCAGTTTCACTGCTATCTGGGCAACCTGTACGTTGCCGAAAAGAAGCTGGAGCAGGCAGTCTCTTGTTACCGGAAGGCATTGGCCATTCAGCCGGACTATGCAGAAGTTCACGTCCTGCTGGGAAACATCTTCAAAGAGCAGGGAGAACTGGATGACGCATTGGACTGTTACCGCAAGGCGCTTGCGCTCAGGCCGGATTCCTTTGAAATAAACAACAATCTGGGCGTTTCGTTTCAGGCTATGGGCAATTTTGTCGAGGCCGTGGCCTGCTACCGCAAAGCACTTGCACTCAATCCGGATTCGGCCGAAGTGAACTGCAATCTGGGAGCCGTATTCCATGATCAGGGTGATCAAGACGAAGCTCGGGCCTGTTACCGCAGAGCGCTTGAGCTCAACCCTGAGTTTGCCGATGCGTACAACAAACTTGGAACCCTGTTCCATGATCGGGGCGATCTGGAGGAAGCCGAGGCTTGTTACCGAAAAGCGCTTGCGATCAAACCTGATTGCACCGAATCGCTCAATAATCTGGGGGCAATATTCCAGGCCAAAGGCAATTTGGATGGGGCTGCCGACTATTATCACCAGGCGCTGGCGATCAAACCGGACCTGGCTGATGCCATTCACAACCTTGGAATTCTAGGCAGCCTGCAGGGCAACCTGAAGGAAGCGGAGGCCTATTTCCGCAATGCCCTCGCGCTCAAGCCGGATTCCGCCGAAACGTACAATGACCTTGGAAGCGCACTCAGGGACCAGGGCAACTCGGATGAAGCAGCAGCCTGCTACAGCAAGGCACTGATACTCAAGCCCGACTTTGCCAAGGCACACTACAACCTTGGGGTTGTTTTCCAGGAACAGAACAAACTGGATAAAGCCCTGGCCTGCTACCGGCAAGCCGTGGCGTTGGCTCCTGAATTTCATCTTGCCAAAATCAATTTGCTGAACGTATTGCAGCTGACTTGCGAATGGAAGGATCTGGGGAAGCTCAGCGAAGAAGCGCGTCGGATAATCCGTGAGATATCACCCGCCGAAAACCAGATCACCCCTTTCCTGACGGTATCAGGCAGCACGCCGGCAGAGCAAAAATTTTGCGCCACGAATTGGGCACGCGGCAGATACCAATCCCTGGTTTCCAGGCAAAAGGAAATGGGCTTCGAGTTCAAGCGAGAACCCAAACAGAAATTCCACATAGGCTATTTTTCCGGCGATTTCCGCAACCACCCTGTCGCGCAATTAATGGCGGAAGTTTTTGAGATTCACGATCGTGACCGTTTCCGGATAACCGCCTATTCCTTCGGGCCCGATGACGGAAGCGCCATGCGCAAGCGGATGGAGAATGCTTTCGATAATTTCGTCGACGTCCGCAATTTCACCCGCGAAAACACAGCCAGAAAGATATATGAGGATCATGTCGATATCCTGGTGGATCTCATGGGATACACAATGCACAACCGGAGCGCGGTTCTGGCCCTGCGCCCTGCGCCGATCCAGGTGAATTACCTGGGTTTTGCGGGAACCATGGGTGCCAGTTATATTGACTACCTGATCGCGGATCGGTTTGTCATCCCGCCGCAACAACAAGAAAACTACTCGGAGAAAATGGCGTGGCTACCGGACTGTTTCTTGCCCAGAGATTCAACCTGCCGACGGTTGCCAGCGCCCAGCCGTAGTGACTGTGGTTTGCCGGATGAAGGCTTTGTATTTTGCTGTTTCAACGCCCCCTACAAGATCACCCCCGACATCTTCGATATCTGGTGCCGGCTCCTGAAGGCCGTACCGGGAAGTGTTTTATGGATGTCATCAAGCAATCCCGATGCCGAGTCAAACCTGCGTCGGGAAGCAAAAACCCGTGGCGTGGAACCGGAAAGAATTATCAAGGCAACGCGGGTCAATTTGATTGAAGACCACCTTGCGCGGATTCAATGTGCCGACCTGTTTCTGGACACGGCCCCTTACAACGCCCATACCACCTGTAGTGATGCGCTCTGGATGGGACTGCCGGTCGTCACCTGCTCGGGCGAAACCTTTGCCTCCAGAGTGGCAGGCAGTCTGCTCACTGCGTTAGGGGCACCGGAACTGATTACATACAGCCCGGAAGACTATTACGCACTTGCCCTCGAATTGGCGACAGACAAAGAAAAATACGCGGGCATTCGCAATAAGATTATTGCCAATCGTGAATCTGCGCCGTTGTTCAACAGCACAAAATTCACCTGCGACCTGGAAAACTTGTATCGGCAAATGTGGAATGACTATGTGGACTCACCCGCTGACTGATTGAGAACCATAAACATCATCATCGCCCATCATGTTTAACTGGTTCAAAAAGACAGTCGCTGTTCCTAACCATCAAGCATCGGCAACCGGCAAGGGGACGCCGGCAACATCCTCCCTGCCGAATGAATATGCCGCCCACAAAAAACGGGGTAACGAGTTTCTGGCCCAGGGCAGGCTGGAAGAGGCAACGGAGTGTTATCGGCAAGCCGTTGCCTCCAATCCCGGCCATGCCGAAGGTTTCCTTAATCTGGGATTTGCCTTGAAAGAACAGCAACTGTATGACGAGGCCGAACAAGCCCTCAAACAGGCCGTTTTGTTAGACCCGAAAATGGTGGATGCTTACTACTTTCTGGGGAGCATTGCACTAGAACGCGGCAATCCGTCCGCGGCGATCGACTATTTCAATCACACCCTGGAGCTCAAGCCGGATTTTGAAATTGTGTACGGCGATTTGTGCCAACTGCTGTTTCAAAGCGGTCAGCTTGAACGCGCCCGGAATGTCATTCAACAGGGGCTTGCCCTTTTTCCGCAATCTGCCCAATTTCACTGCCTTCTAGGCAACCTGTACGTTGCACAAAAGAAGCCTGAACAAGCAGTCTCTTGTTACCGGAAGGCATTGGCCATTCAGCCGGACTATGCCGGGGTTCCGCAAACCTTATCGTCAGGAACTGCAAGTTCATTCCAGCCGCTTGAGCAATTATTCATTGGTAAATCGGGAATAGAAATCGGGGGACCGAGTCCTGCTTTTCACAGTGGCAGCATATTCCCGGTGTATCCAATCGTTGAGCATCTCGATAATTGCAACTTCGGCAATACCACGGTCTGGGAAGGCGATATCAGGCTGGGGCTGACTTTTCAGTTCGATCAGAACAAACCTGCCGGGCGACAATATGTTATTGAAGCCACCGCGATGGAATGCCTGAACTCGGGTACTTACGACTTTGTACTTTCCTCACATGTGCTCGAACATGTGGCCAATCCGATTTTGGCCTTGTTGGAGTGGAAACGCTTGCTTACGGATAGCGGAACGCTTGTACTGCTATTGCCTGACAAAAAACACACCTTTGACCATCGGCGTCCGCTAACCACCATGGCGCATCTAATCGCAGATTTCGAAGCAGCGGTGCAGGAGGACGACCTTACTCATCTGCCGGAAATCCTGGCGCTACACGATTTTGAGCTCTCCCCCGAAGATGGTGAAGTTGAGGCATTCGAAAAACGTTCCATGCACAACGTCGAAAATCGTTGTTTGCACCATCATGTATTTGATATGGATCTTGCGGTAAGTCTTGTTGAACACGTCGGGCTGAGCGTACTTGCAACCGAGGAAATTTTCCCGCATACCCTTCTTCTGGTGCTGGAAAAAAATCGCGCTTGATGACTTACGCCATTCCGGGTGCCAGATCAGGAAGCGTAGATGTCAATCACAGAAAGACGCAGATTGAACATGGATGCACTGCACAGAATATGGCAACATGCCCACTCACCGAGCTCACCTGCCAAACATGTTTAACTGGTTCAATAAGAAAATAGCGGTTCCCGACAATCAGGCGCCTGCCACCGGCACCGGAGTGCCCGGCAAGGTGGCAACATCCTCCCTGCCGAATGAATATGCCGCCCACAAAAAACGGGGTAACGAGTACCTGGCCCAAGGCAGGCTGGAAGAGGCAACGGAGTGCTATCGGCAAGCCGTTGTCGCCAATCCCGGCCATGCCGAAGGTTTCCTTAATCTGGGATTTGCCTTGAAGGAACAGCACCTGTTTGAAGAGGCGGAACACGCCCTCAAACAGGCTGTTCTGTTAGCCCCGCAAATGGTGGATGCTTACTACTTCCTGGGGAGCATTGCACAAGAACGCGGCAATCCGGCCAAGGCTATCGAATATTTCCAAAAATCCCTGGAGCTCAAGCCGGATTTTGAAATCGTGTACGGCGATCTGTGCCAATTGATGTTTCAAAGCGGGCAGCTTGAAAGCGCCACAAAAGTCATTCAACAGGGGCTTGCCCTTTTCCCTCAGTCTGCCCAGTTTCACTGCTATCTGGGCAACCTGTACGTTGCCGAAAAGAAGCTGGAGCAGGCAGTCTCTTGTTACCGTAAGGCATTGGCCATTCAGCCGGACTATGCCGAAGTTCACGTCCTGCTGGGAAACATCTTCAAAGAGCAGGGAGAACTGGATGACGCATTGGACTGTTACCGCAAGGCGCTTGCGCTCAGGCCGGATTCCTTTGAAATAAACAACAATCTGGGGTCGACATTCCATGATCAAGGCAATCTGAATGAAGCCGAGACTTGCTACCGCAAAGCGCTTGAACTCAATCCAGAATACGTTGAGGCAAACAACAATCTGGGCGTCATCTTCAGAAAGCGGGGCAAACTGAGCGAGGCTGAGGCTTGTTACCGCAAGGTTTTGGCGCTCAGGCCGGACTCCCCCGCAACCTGCAATAACCTGGCGAACCTGTTTCGCCTACAGGGCAACCTGGACGAAGCCATTGCCTATTACCGAAAAGCTCTCGAACTCAAACCTGACGATGCCGAGGTATACAACAACCTCGGGGCAATTTTCCAGGATCACCTCAACATGGATGACGCTGTCGCTTGTTTCAGCAAGGCGCTGATGCTCAGACCGAATGATCCCGGAATACACAACAATCTCGGCTTTGCTCTTCAGGTTCAGGGGAAGCCGGATGAAGCCTTGAGCTGCTTCCGGCAAGCCATAGCGCTGAAATCCGATTTTCATGCGGCCAAGATTAATTTGGTGCATCTAATGCAACTGGTATGTGAATGGAAAGATTTGCAATTGCTTAGCGAAGAAGTACGCCGCAGCGTTCGAGAGTTGCCCCCCACGGGCGAAAATCGGATTCCCCCTTTTTCTTTTCTGGCCGTATCCGGCTCGACCCCCTCGGAACAAAAGCTGTGTGCCTCCAATTGGGCACAAGGCGTTTGCCAGAACCTGAATCTCAATCGTGAAGCAATGGGATTCAATTTCAGGCGGGAGCCCAGACAAAAGATACATATCGGTTATCTTTCGGCGGATTTCAGGAACCACCCCGTCGCGCATCTGATGGCGGAAGTTATCAAGATTCACGATCGCGAGCATTTCCGGATTTCCGCCTATTCCTACGGGCCGGATGATGCCAGCGGTGCCATGCGCAAGCGGCTGGAAAGAGCCTTTGATCGCTTTGTCGATATCCGCGAGTTCACCCACGAAGCCGCAGCCAGACAGATATACGCGGATCAAGTTGACATACTGGTTGACCTGACGGGTTACACCCAGTTTCACCGCAGCGCCATCCTGGCCCTGCGCCCGGCACCGGTTCAAGCAGAGTATTTGGGCTATCTTGGCACGATGGGTGCTGACTTCATGGACTACATCATCGCCGATAGATTTCTGATTCCGCCGGAACATCAAAGATTTTTCAGCGAGAAAGTCGCCTACCTGTCCAGCTACCAGGCCAATGACCGCCAATCTGCTATCGCCGAAACGCCGACGCGGAAGAGTTGCGGGCTGCCGGAAGAAGGGATTGTGTTCTGTTGCTTCAATCAGACATACAAAATATTGCCGGACATATTTGAGATCTGGATGCGGCTGCTGAAGGCAGTCCCGGGTAGCGTTTTCTGGATATTTGCACCCAACCCAGTTGCGATTTCCAATCTGCAGCGGGAGGCACAAGCAAAAGGGGTCGCGCCAGAACGATTGATATTTGCCGAAAGCGTACCCCTGGACAAACATTTGGCACGGTTGAAATGCGCCGATCTTTTTCTCGACACTTTGCCTTACAACGCCGGCACCACAGCCAGCAATGCGCTATGGGCGGGATTGCCGGTGATCACCTGCACGGGAGAAACTTTCTCGTCACGTATGGCTGGCAGCCTGCTCATCGCGCTGGACGTTCCGGAGTTGATTACCTACAATTTGGAAGATTACTACGCACTTGCCCTTGAACTGGCGACGGACAAAAACAAATACACGGGAATTCGCAACAAGATTATGGCCAACCGGGAGTCCGCCCGCCTGTTCGACAGCACGAAATTTACCCGTGATCTGGAGAATGTATATCAGCGAATGTGGGATGAATACACAAACTCGCCGCACTCGAACTGATTGAGCGCAATTCAGCCACACCACTTACTTCTTTCCGCCAAAAATGTTTAACTGGCTTAAAAAAATATCCCCTGTGTCCGAGAATCTGGTGAACTCAAACGACGCCGTGATCGCGGGCGAGGGGTCTGCGACAATGGCCCCCTTGCCAAATGAATACACTACCTACAAAAAGCGTGGCAATGAATTGCTGGCCCAAGGCAGGCTGAAAGAGGCTGCTCTGTGTTACCGGCAGGCCGTTGCCACCAATCCAGGATATGCCGAAGGCTTTCTTAATCTGGGATTTGTCTTAGAAGAAGAACAACAACATGCGGAGGCCGAACTCGCCCTCAAACAGGCTGTTCTGTTAAACCCGAAAATGGAGGACGCTTACTATCTTCTGGCGACCGTACTGCAGGCGTCTGGAAAACCAAAGGAGGCCATTGACAACTACAACATGGCCCTCGAACTCAAACCGGATTTTGAAATCGTTTACCGTGACTTGATCCTGGCTCTATTTCAAAACGAACAGCCAGACCAGGCCGAAGTAGCAATATCAAAAGCAATTGGCTTGTATCCGCTCAATGCAGATTTTCATTACTACCTTGGCAAACTATATGCCTACCAAGGTGAAACCGATAAAGCTATTGATTCCTTCCTGAAAGCACTGTCCATCCAGCCGGGATTTGCCGAAGGTCACAATGATATGGGGCTTGCGCTTCAGGCGCAAAACCGGATCGACGCAGCCGTTCAGAGTTTCAGGAAGGCACTCTCCTGCAAACAGGATTATGCCGAGGCGCACTGCAACCTCGGGACCGCTCTCCAAAGTCTGGGCCAGCTGGAAGCAGCCATTGCAAGCTACCAGAACGCAATCGCCATCAATCCGGATTACGCCATCGCGCACAACAATCTTGCGAGCGCACTCCAGAAACAAGACAAGCTGGAAGAGGCGATTAAGCATCTTCATGAAGCGATTAAAATCAACCCACGCTATGCTGAAGCACACTGCAATCTGGGCGTTGCACTCAAAATTCAGGGCAAACTGGAGGCAGCAATTAAATGCTTCCAGATGTCTCTTTCCATCAATCCGGATTCTGCGGAAGCACATAGCAACCTTGCTGACACATTTCAGGCACTGGGCAAGCTTGATGCCGCAATCGAGCAGTACCAGCAGACAGTTTCTCTGCAGCCGGATTCCGCCAAGACGCACCATAGTTTGGGACTTGTTTTCGTACAGATGGGCAAACAGGACAGGGCAGTCCAGTGCTTCCAGAAAGCCCTCTCTGTCGATCCTGATTACGCTGATGCGCATTTGAGTTTGGGCCTGAGCCAATTGCTGTTGGGAAATTTTGAACAGGGTTGGGCCGAATACGAATGGCGCTGGCAAGTCGCCCATATGCAATCGGCAAAATTCAATTGCCGACAGCCACTCTGGCTTGGCAAGGAACCTTTGTCGGGTAAAACCATCTTGCTTCATTTCGAGCAAGGCTTTGGTGACGCGATCCAGTTTAGCCGCTATGCAAAATTCATCGCAGCCCGGGGCGCGACAGTTTTGCTGTTTGTACCCGCAGCACTGAAATCCTTATTAACCGGTCTGGAAGGCGTGACACAGGTACTGGCCGAGAACGAACTACTGCCCGCCTTCGACTACCACTGCCCGCTGATGAGCCTGCCACTGGCATTCTCCACACGCCTCAACACGATCCCCGCAGAAGGGGCCTACCTTGGTTGCGACCAGGAGCATATTTCAAAATGGCAGGACAAGCTGGGCAACAAAACCCGTCCAAGGATTGGCTTGGTGTGGGCCGGAAATCGAACGCATCAGAATGACATTAACCGCTCTATACCGCTTCAGAGCCTGATCGGGATCCTGTCCGACCAGGTCCAGTGGGTTGTTCTGCAAAAAGAAATATGTCCGTCTGATCAGGCTCTCCTGAGTAAACTCAAGCACGTTGCCTGTTTTGATACAGAGCTGGAAGACTTCATGGATACGGCAGGGTTGATTGCCAATATGGACCTGGTGATTTCCGTTGATACTGCCGTTGCACACCTGGCTTGCGCCATGGGAAAACCGGTGTGGATTTTGTTACCGGTCAATACGGATTGGCGCTGGATGCTGGGACGCAGTGATAGTCCCTGGTATCCCTCCGCCAGACTGTTTCGTCAAACCATGACAGGCGACTGGGACAGCGTATTATCTTTGGTCGCCAAGGAACTCATAGACACGATAGGGGTGTGAGATGCACGAGCAAAGCAAAGCCGCAAAGAGACGATTCAACGATGGAGCCTTTCACAGCCGGTATTTCGTTGGCAAAGGTATCGACATTGGCGGCGCACCGGACCCACTGGCGCAATACACCGACATGTTCTTGGGCATGGAGGAAGTCCGCACCTGGGACATTGAAGATGGCGACGCCCAGTATATGAAGGGAATACCGAATGATTATTTTGACTTTGTTCATTCCAGTCATTGCCTGGAGCATATGGCGGACGTGAGTATCGCGCTGGAAAACTGGATCAGAATACTCAAACCCGGTGGGTATTTGATCGTTACCGTTCCGGATGAAGATCTTTATGAACATTACCAGTGGCCAAGCAGATTCAACATCGACCACAAGTGGAGCTTCAACCTGGGAGAGCCCGCTTCGACAATGCCAAAAACGATCAATGCGCTGGATCTGGCCAGAAAGTTTTCCGGAGTTCTCAAACTGGAGCGGCTCGTACTTCAGAAAGACTTTTATCGGGAAATTGACGACGACGAAAGGGATCAGACATTAACACCGGTGACCGAATGTGCCATCGAGATGATCTGGCTCAAAAGGGCTTGACTAGCGCGGCTCAACAACCCTTTGTTGCGTTCTGCAAATTACCGTGCACGCACAAGCTTTGGTCACTTCACTTAATTTCCCCGCACTGCGAATTGTCGCCTTGCAAACAGGCAAGTAATTTGATGGCGGTCTTCTTTTCCCTGCTGCTGAGCTGAACATTCGGCAACGCCTTCAGCAGTTGAACGGCCTCATCCCGGTGCCCATCAAGCAGAATCAATTGCGCCCATTTCAGCCGGTTGCTCGGGTTTGCCGGAACCAATTGGAGCGACTTGGATAACGCTCCCCGTGCTGCCGTCAGATCATGCTCTTTCAGCATCAAGTAATCGGCATTCCAGGAGTAAAGCATGGCGAGAACGGTTGGCGAAACGGTCGGATTGGAGAATGCTGCGGAGAAAAGCGCCTGCATGTCCGCTCTGCCAAGACAAAGTGTGCCTGCGATCGACATTTCCTTCATGCTGTACAGCACATTTCTGTCTGCCGGCGCAAAAGGAGTCGCCTGCAATCTATGTGACAATTCCCTGATCCATGCTTGCTCCACGGGAATTGCCGCCGCGCAGTTCAAATAAATCAGTCCGAGTTCGCCCAACTTGAAATCCGGATCAAGTTCGCCGGCCTGCTCAAAATTCGCCCGAGCAAAGGCATAAATCGGCGAGTTCGGCACGGCTGCCGCCGGCAGCCCCGCCAAGGCCAAGCCTGCCTGATACTGGGCCTGGGCAGATTGTCGGTGATGTTGCGCTTCGATCTGGGTGCGCCGCACTTCATCGCCGAATTGATTTGAGCGCAGTGCGGTGACAAAAGGGAAATAGACCAGCGCTACAGTCACAAGCGTAACGCCTATTGTCTTGCGTACGCCTGTATTCTCCGTTACACGAAGCAGCCCCCAGGCTGCTGCCAGCAGGATGCCCAGGAGCGGCAAATAATTGCGGTGTTCATGAGCGATTTCAAGCGGCAAGACGGTGGATTCCATCGTGTGGCCGATCAGGAACCACGCAATGCCGAACGATACCAGCGGCGCGCGTGTTCGCATCCGCCAGACAAGCCAGATCAGACCAGCGAGACCTGCCAGTGCAGGCAGCGTTGTCCATGGAGCGAACAAGCCGGTGGAGATCGCGATATCGTCGTGATACAGGCCGAGGTCTTGCAGACGCGGAAACAGGATCAGCCCGAGATAAAACCAGAGCACGCGCCCTTCAGTCAGCAAGCGTTCGGCGAGCGAAAACGAGCGGAGGTCGTAACCTGCCCACAGCCATTGCCCACCCGGCGAAAGCATGTAGACCATCACCGCAAGCAAGGCCAAGCCCGAAAGGATTGCAAAGCTCCGTGCAAAACGGTCTAGCCCCCCGGTAATTCTTCGCCTGACAATCAGTTCCCACGCCAGTGCAAACAGCGGAAACAGTGCGCCAGTTTCCTTGCTGAAGAATGACAGCGGCCACAAAACGCCCCATGCCAGAATCAGTTGGGCAACGCCTGCGCGGCCGCCCCGTTCACGCCCGAGAATGTGAAACAGCAAAGCAACCAGAAGAAATAATGCAGACAAGCTCGTCATGCGTTGCACGACATGCAAGACAGGGAGCAGTTGGATCGGGTGCAGCAACCACAGTACCGCCGCTCCCCCGGCCACAATAATCACGTTGCGCTGTTTTGCCGGGGGCATTGCCGCAGCCAGCAGGTGAAATACCAGATAGAACACCAGCAAACCATTGGCAAAGTGGAGAGCAAGGTTGGTCACCTTGAATATGAAAGGGTCAAAACCGCCGAAGTAGTAGTCAAGCGCGAAGCTCAGTTGGGCGACGGGCCGCCCTGATGGGCCGGCGTGACCGCTCAGGAACACCTGCTGCAGCGATTCGACGGAAAGTTTCTCGAGCCGCACACCTTCTTCCTGAAGAATGCTCGGTCCGTCATCGAAGAAAAAATCGCCATGCAGTCCCGGCCAGTAGATAGCAGAGAGAAGCGCACCCGCAAAGAACACGGCAAGTGCAATGAGGTATGGGGTTCGCATATGGAAAAACAAATAAAAAGCCCCCTGGCAGCGCCAAGGGGCTTTTCAGCAGCTTAGGCTTACATTGTATCTTTGCAGGAGCTCGGCAAGTACTTAATTGGCATCGGAGATGTTTTAGACGGGCCGCATGTCCATCCAACCTGTCCATTGGATGATGCTGTACCGCGCAAAGTCAGCGACGTACTCGTTGCTGTGGCCAGACCGGGGTTGGTCGAGGCAGTTACAACAATATCGCCGATAGATGTGTTGCTACTGGTATAGCTTACCGACGCAACATACAGCGAAGTTTGCGTATTCACACCCATGGAATCTTTCGAGAGCTGCATTGTCCCTTTTTGCGAGTAAGTCTCGGCAACCGCAGTACGGGCAGAAGAAGCGGCCAGGATGATTTCTGAAACCTTGGCGCGAACCATGTAATCCTGATAGGCCGGCAGTGCCACCGCAGCCAAGATACCGATAATCGCGACCACGATCATCAGTTCAATCAGGGTGAAACCTTTTTGAATTTGTTTCATGTTGTACTCCTCATAAAATATAGTTTTTGACCTTGCCTTTGCGGGCTACACACGAGGTGTGCAGGCAGATACTAGCAGAAGCCGTGCCAGTCGGTAAACCCATACATAGAGCCCGTCGTTATTGGCTTGGAGGCCAGAGGTTATTTGACCAGACGTGAATCAGGATCCATTTGAAACAAAAAAGCGTCAGCCCACTGACGCTTTTTGTCACTTTAGGTAATTTAAGGTACGTAACCGGGAATCTTACCCTCATCCACATTATCGATCTGCTCCGGCCTGAGGAATTGTTTGGCATAGGCAAGATAGACTTTTTCGCGTATGAATACATCGAACAGATCGGGGTCGATATGCCCGTTCTGCTTGAATTTCCCCAGAATATTCAGCGACTCGGTAAGAGTCTTGCCTTCCTTGTAAGGCCGGTCCTTGGCAGTCAGCGCTTCGAAGATGTCGGCGATGCCCATGATTCTGGCCTGTATCGGCATCTGCTCGCGTGTCAGCCCTTTGGGATAGCCCTTGCCGTCCATGCGCTCGTGATGTCCGCCTGCATATTCCGGCACATGCTTGAGGTGGTTCGGCCACGGCAACGCTTCCAGCATCTTGATAGTAACGTTGATGTGGTGATTAATGATCTCGCGCTCTGCCGCAGTAAGCGTGCCGGCCCGGATGGTGAGGTTCTCAACCTCTTCCGCGCTCAGAAAGTCTGCTTGTTCGCCTGCTTCATTGTGCCATTGGTATTTGGATATCTGTTGCACCCGGGCAATGTCGGCATCTTGCATTTTCTCGGAACCGATGTTGCCTAGACGCAGGAACTCGCGATCTTCATTAAGTTGTTTGAGATAAGCCGAGTGTTCCGCTTCGCTCTTCTCGCCTTTCAGCTTCGCAATTTCGGCATCGCGCTTGAGCACCTCGAAGCGCGTGTCGATCAAATGGATTCGATCGAAAATGGTCTGCAACTTGGTAGACTTGTCGACCACATGCACGGGTGTGGTGATCTTGCCGCAATCGTGCAACAGCCCGGCGATCTTGAGTTCGTAGCGATCCTTGTCGGTCAGGTTGAAATCCTTGAGCGCGCCAGGTTTTGCACGGTTTGCTGCTTCCGCCAACATCATGGTCAGTGCCGGGACGCGCGCGCAGTGGCCGCCGGTGTAGGGTGATTTGTCGTCAATGGCGGTGTTGATCAGGTTGATCAGGGACTCGAACAATTCTTCGAGTTGCTGGATCAAGCGGCGATTGCTCAGCGCAATGGCGGCTTGTGATGCAAGCGATTCGAGCAGTTGCTGGTCGTCCTTGGAGAACTGTTTGACATCCCCGGTTTCGGTATCAAGCGCATTGATAAGTTGCAGCACCCCGATGATTTCATGCTCGTGATCTAGCATTGGAACGGACAGGAACGAACGCGAACGATACCCGGTCTTGGCATCAAAATTTTTCGTACCGGAAAAATCGAATCCTTCTGCAATATAGGCATCCGGAATATTAACGGTCTCGCGGCGCAACACGGAGTAGCTCACGACCATCGCCAGGTTCGGTTTGCCGTCGTGATAAAGCGCAATCGGGTAAAACGGGATCGGGTTGCCGGAGGTTCCACCCATGTGGATTTTGAGCGAGTCGTTGTGCAATATTTCGAACGTCAGTACCTGTTTTTCTGCGTCAACCAGGTATAGCGTCCCGGCATCGGCGTTGGTGATCTTGCGCGCCGCACTCAGTATGCTTTCCAGCAGACGATTGATATCGCGCTCGCTGGATAACGCAGCGCCAATGGCGTTGAGATCGTTGAGGCGGCTAAGCAGGCTCTCCAGCGTGGCACGCTGTGCCCGCTCTTCCGCCATATAAGCCTGCACTTTGGCGGTTTCCACTACGTTCTCTCTACTTGATACATACGGCCCGTACCTGATGGATATCGGTGATGCCGCCCAACACTTTTTCGATACCGTCCTGTTTCAGTGTGCGCATGCCTTCTTCCAGGGCGAGGGCGAACAACTCGGCGACCCGCGCGTGTTCCTGAATGGCCTTCTTCACCGGATCGGTGCCGATCAGCAATTCATGCAAGCCGACGCGTCCGCGATAGCCCGTGCCGGAACATTTATCGCAACCGACTTTTTCGTACAGCGTAATCTGGCCGCTTTTATCGCCGAACAATTTGACCCACTCGGCGTACAGGTTTTTGAATGCAGTATTGGGATCCTTTTTCCAGGTCTCGGTACTGCGCATTTCTTCGGCAAATTCGGTGAGTAACGCCTTGATCTCATCCTGTGAAGCGATGTGCGCTTTCTTGCAGTCCTTGCACAAGCGTTTGGCCAGACGTTGCGCCAAGATACCCAGTAAGGCATCGGCAAAGTTGAACGGGTCCATGCCCATGTCGAGCAAGCGAATGATGGATTCGGGTGCGCTGTTGGTGTGCAGGGTCGCGAACACCAAGTGACCCGTCAATGACGCTTCGATGCCGGTGGAGACTGTTTCCTTGTCGCGCATTTCACCGACCATGATCACGTCCGGATCGGCACGCAAGAAAGAGCGCATGATCGAGGCAAAGTCCAGTCCCGCCTTTTTGTTCACCTGCACCTGACGCAGGCCTTTTTGTGTAATTTCCACCGGATCTTCTACCGTCCAGATCTTGGTATCCGGCTTGTTGATGTATTTCAGAATCGAGTGCAGCGTGGTGGTCTTACCGGAACCGGTTGGACCGCACACAAAGAACAGGCCGTAGGGCTTGTTGATGGTCTTCTTCACCAACTCCAGATTGCGCGCCGAGAAGCCCATGTTGTCCAGCGGAATAGGTTCACCGGAGGCCAGAATACGCATCACCACGTCTTCCACCCCGCCTTGCGAAGGAATGGTCGCCACGCGCAATTCGATATCCAGGGGGCCGTATTTCTTGAACTTGATCTTGCCGTCCTGGGGTTTGCGTTTTTCCGAGATGTCGAGATCGCACATGATCTTGAGGCGGGTGATCATCGCATTGCGATACGTGGCGGGCACTTCGATATAGTTCAGCAATGAACCGTCCTTGCGCAAACGGATCAGGGTCTTGGCCTTGCCCGGCTGCGGTTCGATATGGATGTCCGATGCACCCATCTTGTAGGCATCGATGATGACTTTGTTGACCAGCTTGACCAGCTCGTTGTCCGCGGCCGCACTGACATCATCCTGGCTGACGGTGCCTGATTCCTCATCCTCGCTCCCCAGCGAGGTCAGCAAGTCATCCATGGAGCCAAGATCTTCGTAGCTGCCGGTAAGCTCGCCAACACCTGTACTGCCACCACCACTGTAAAACAGGTCCAGCGTGGCTTTGAACTCGCGCTGCGTGCATACTTTGTAGATCAGACGGTTCTTTGGGAAGATGTTGTTGACCACGCGCGAGGCCTGTATCCGCTCCGGGTCGGTTGTCAGGATGACCACCCCCTCCGCGCCATCATCCACCGGCACCCAGTGGCTGGTCTCCACGTACTCGCGCCTGAGGTTGCGCAATAACTCCGCAGGCTTGATCCGGTCCGCCTTGAACGGCTCATAAGGCACGCCGAAGAAACTGGACAGTGCCTTGCCTAAAGCTTCCGGTTTAACCTGGAATTCATCCAATAACACATCTTCGACATCCACCCCTTTGCGCCGCGCGGTGCGAGTCGCCAGTTCGAATTCGGCAGCGGACAGCACGGCGTCGGCTACCAGGTAATCGTATTTGGTCTTGACCGTGCCTGCCTGCTGCTGGCGCTGCTTGAGCGCAACCGCGAGGGTCTGCGTGAGTTCACGCGCCCCTTCTTCGACCATCGAGGGAAACGGGATTCCGGCCTTGTTATTGATGACTTGCATCACCCCAATCAGATCACCACCTTCCACATCGACAATGGGCGCCACCAGCATATGTTTTGTGCGATAACCGGTGCGACGATCTACGTCCTGCAGGAAACGCAAGGTCGTGCTGTAGGCAGCCAATTCATGCTCGTCGTAGACATCCTTGAGGTTAAGCATCTTCTTGTGAAAAGCGGCATAGCCGGCAATGCTTTGCTCGGCGATCGGCAACTTGAGATCCTTGAACGAGTTCAATCCGGTCTTGACCTTGGAGATCAGCGACGCCTTGTCTTCCCCAACCACGTAAATGGTCAGTCGGTCTGCGTTGAACAATGAACAGATGTCTTTGCTGACATCCAGCATGATCTCGTCGATGTTGCTTGTGGCGTGGATCTTGTTGGTGACCTGATTGAGGTTCTTGGTGAACTCCAACCGCAGTCCCATCTCGTTCGCATTGCCTTGTCCCGGAATCGCCATACCTTTTCTCCTCAACCTTTCAACTGCTATTTTTGCTGCGCCTTGGGCACAGACCACAGACCGTTCTCCAACACGTACACATCGTATCCTGCCTGCGCCAAAATGAATGCAGCGGCGGCACTGCGGCGACCGCTCTGGCAATAAGCAATATAAGGCGTCGCTTTGTTCAATACCCCAATCGCGTTACGAATATCATTGAGCGGTACGTTAATCGCGCCCGGCAATTTATCGTAACGGTACTCTGGAGGATGACGCACATCCAGCCATACTGCGCCCTGCACCACTTTTGCCATGGCATCCCGATAGCTGATACGGTGCAACAGCGGTTCCTGCATCAACTGCAGGAAATCCTGCTTCTTCAGGCGCAACAGCACGCCGTTACTCTTCATCGTCACCGTGGCGTTTCGTTTGGCATCGGAGATCAGCGCCTCCTCACCGAATACATCGCCAGCCTTGATCTCGGCGAGCACCAGATTCGCCCCTCCGACAAGGCGCGTCACCTGGGCGCGCCCGCTTTCAATCAGGTAGTAATAATCGCCCTCTTCACCTTCTCGGATGATGACATCCTTGTCCCATACCGCTATCGCCTCAATGCAATTGAGCAGTTTGCCGATATTGGCCGACGGCAAATGCGCGAACGGACTGTTGCTCAAGTTCTCCGCGCTGAACATTCCCGAATTAAGCAATCTTCTCACAACGGATTCGGGGCTGTCCTTCAACGCCCCCGCCTTCACGTCATCGTGAGAGGCAAATTGATCCCACGTCACCATGCGATCCAACAGGTCGTCGTTTACACGCAATAACTGTACATTACTCAGCGCCTGCGCCGAACGGATGTTTGGTTGGCGTTTTCCTATCGGATGACGCGCCCATTCCGAGCCGGAACGAATCAATACGCGATTGCTGTCTTCGTACACAACTTCCAACTCACCTCGCAACAGGTAGACCGACTGTCCTTCCAGCGGTTTATCCTTGAACGGGTCATTGCCCTGTTCCACGCTTTCCACATGACAATAGTCGAGCAACTCGCGCAAGCGTGCCGGAGTGAACGAGGAGATCGGCTCCAGTGATGCAAGAACTCTGATATCCAGGATGTCCAGCATAATATGCTCGCTCCGCCCCGTTGCTAGAACTCAAAAATCTGCCCGTTTTGCAGCATTTTCGGCACGAAATTCCGTACGCACTCGCTGATTTCCTGCATGGTCAACTCCACTTCGCCCGGTTTGAGGTGGGTGATATAAATCTTCGGGTTAAGTTTGAGCTTGCTCAATTCTGCATCCAGCAATGAAGGACAAAGATGCCTGGAAACAATGGCCAGTTCTTTTTCCGCATTCGAAAATGCGGTCTCCACAATCAGGTATTCCAGGTTATGGATGCGATTGACCGTTTCCCACAGTGCATCGCATGTAGTCGTATCGCCGGTGAAGACCAGGCTGGTATTGTCGCTCTCGATCTGGAAACCGACCGCCGGAACTACATGATTTGCAGGCAAGGGAGTAATCTTGCGCCCGCCCATGTCTATCGTTTCGCCCAGCACAATGCGCTCATAGCGCAAAAGAGGCTGACGCAAATTCGGGATCTCGGAAAAATCCGGCCATATCTCCCAATTGAAGATATGCTCCTTGAGAATAACCAGTGTCTCGTCGGTAGCATGAATAACCAGTGGCTGGTCGCGCATGAACCCCACGCTGTCTATCAATAGCGGCAGGCAGGCAATATGATCGAGATGCGAGTGCGTGACAAAGACGTGATTGATCGCGCACATCTCGGCCAGGCTCAGATCACCGACGCCGGTGCCGGCATCGATCAGCACGTCATGATCGAGCAGCAAAGAAGTGGTGCGTAAATTGCCACCGATTCCGCCGCTGCATCCCAATATTCTCAATTTCATCTTTAGAGAACCTTTTTACATTCCTGCCACATTTATTTCGTCTTGAAGACGAACACGCCGTCCCAGTTCTCACCGGGCGGATTGTTGCGGTAATGAACTACGCGCTCGGCGTACACCGCATATAATTTTGAATTGGGGGCCATCTTCTGCAAGTTGAACAATTGCAGTTCAGCTTTGTCCCATTCCTGTTTGCGATACATGCGCAACGCCTGCTGAAATAGCTTGATCTCGTCCATGACTGCCTGTCCGACCTCTCCAACCAGACCGAGTGGTTCGAAGATCGCAACCGGTTTATCTTTGCCTTTCACGCGCACCTGATCGAGTTCGCGATAAACGAATTCGGGGGCTTCTTCCCTGGTTTTTTCGCCTACCAGCACCCCCGCGCCGTATTCCTTGGTAATGCCTTCCAGGCGCGATGCCAGATTCACCGCATCGCCCATCACCGTGTAGGCCACCCTCACTTCGGAGCCCATGTTGCCGACGCTCACACGTCCGCTATTGATACCCACACCGATCTGGATCGGCGGCCAACCACGCTCCTTGAAATGCGGCTGCAACTCACTCAGCTTTTGCTGCATTTCCAGGCCGGACAACACGGCAAAATACGCATGTCGGGGCTCCGGCATCGGTGCACCCCAAAATGCCATGATACAGTCGCCCATGTACTTGTCCACCTTGCCATGATGATTGGATATCACGGAGGACAACGGAGTCAGAAACTCATTCATCAATTGGCTAAGTTCCTTTGGATCCAGACCTTCCGAGATTGTGGTGAAACCGCGCACATCCGAGAACAGAATAGTCATTTCACGGCTTTCGCCTTCCATGGATACCACTTGCTCAGGATGTTTGCTCATTTCATCCACCAGCTCAGTGGGAACATATTTCCCGAACAGGTGTGTGATCTGGCGCTTGGTACGTGATTCAACAAAATATCCGTACGTCATGTTGAGCGCGAACAGCGCGAAGACCATGATCAATCCGCCCGCCATAGGCAAGGCCAGATTGCCGTACTGCCAGGTCGCGCCGTTGACGATGACCTCAAGCAGCAGCATTCCCGCCGAAAGCAAAGTGCCATGGATGGGACTCAGTATCGGCAACATGATGGCCAGAAGCACACCGATGATCAGCAGAAACAGTACGTTCGCCCCCAGCACGTAAGGCGGGTTCTGCTTGACGTCCTGATTGAGTATGCCGCTGATCATATTGGCATGCACCTCCACACCGGGATAGACCTCGCCGACCGGGGTGGAACGCATATCCATCAATCCCGGCGCGGAGGTTCCCACCAGCACGATCCTGTTTTTCATTTCAGCAGCCGGGATACGTTCATTCAGGACGTCGGTGGCGGAAATATAGTGGAAGGTGCCGCGCGCTCCCCGATAAGAGACAAGTGCACTGACTTCCGCATCCACCGGAATGCGCAAATTGCCCTGCGGCGACTCCAGCGTCAGCCATTCCAATCCGCCGTAGTCTCTGTCTTTGTTGGTTGCATAACCGGGAGATAATTTTGGCATTCCCAGAGCAGCACGCACGACAGCCAGCGATAACGACTCGTAATATGCTCCGCCGTATTCCACCACCATCGGTATGCGGCGCACGATGCCGTCAAAATCCACCGTCGGATTGAAGTGACCGGCCATCGCCGTGCTGGCTTGCAACTCGGGCAAATTCGCCCCGAAACTGTCCCATCGAATAAATGAGACCGGACGCCCCTTGAATGTTCCTGCAGGAAATACCGGTTCGGGCAAGGCGCCGCTCTTGTCCGAACCGCGTTCGTTGTTGCGGAAATAGTAACCCAGCACGACGTTACGTTGCTTGATCGCGTCGGCGAAGCGATGGTCGTATTCGAGTTGAGGCTTGATCTTGTCCAGCGCGGCCTGAAATTGCGGCACACCTTTGAGCTGATTGTGCTCCAATTCCTGCAACACCTTGAGACCGGAACTGTCGTCCTTCTCGGCAAAAACCACGTCAAATCCGACCACCGCAGCACCATAACGATCGAACAATTCGTCCATCAGCTTTGCCATCTTGTCGCGGCTCCACGGCCAGCGACCTTCTTCCTTCAGGCTCTTCTCGTCGATGTCGAGAATAACGATACGATCATCCCCTGTCTTTGGCAGGGTCAGCCGTAAACGGTAGTCGTAAAGTTTTGCGTCGATGAACTGAATGAAGCCAAGACGGTAGAATTTAGCGGCGTCACCCAGAAACAGCAAGGCGATTGCCAAACCGAGCGCAATAAGAAGTGCATGTTTCTTCACTTGCCACCCCGCCTTTCACACCGTCGGATTGCGCGCTGACAGGTCACGTTGGGTAATCAGGACTTGAAGTAGAACTCCATCTTCACCCCGGCAAGTTCGATGAGGTCATGGTCTTTCAATTGGTGCGGTTGCTCGCCGATGGACGAACCGTTCACCGTGGGGAAACTGCCGCCTTCCACATGGGTAATGAAATAACCGTGCGGACGACGTGCCAGTACAGCAACCTGCACGCCGGGCTTGCCCAGGGTGGTCAGGTTCTTCACCAACTCCAGTTCTTTGCCGGAATTGGGGCCGTTCAGTATCTGCACCAGCGCAGGAGGAGGTGTCCCGCCAGCCGCTTCCGCCGCCACACCGCTGCTGGTGGCGTTGAACCGCGATGTAATCGCTGCTTCCGTCTTGCGCGTCGCCGTTACATCCAGCGGCGACTTGGACGCCACTTCCACCTGCGCAACCTTGACCGGGGCGCGCAGCACCATGGTCTTTTCGAAATCCGCAGCCGATGTCTGCGTTGGCTGATCATTGAGATATTTCAGCTTGTATTTGCCAATCTCGATCACATCGTTGTTCTGCAGAAAATGTTTCTTGGTCGGCGTGCCATTGACGGCCAGACCGTTGGTGCTGTCCAGATCTTCCAGAAAGGAATCGTTGAGGATGGTGACGATGGCCGCATGCTCGCTGCTCACAGCAAGGTTGTCGATCACGATGTCGTTGTGCGGCTTGCGACCTATCGTGGTGCGTTCCTTGTTCAGCGGATATTCCTTCATTACCGCTCCATCCATGCTGAGTATCAATTTAGCCGGCATATCATCAATCCCCGTAGTTAACTTTTTCTACCTCAATTTACAAACCAGGAACGCAACTTCGCCCACCATCCGCGAGGCACGGCGAAGCGTCCTTTTACCTTGACCAGAATGACCGACACGTTGTCGCGCCCGCCATTGTCGTTTGCCATCTGTATCAACTGCGTCGCAGCCAACGGCAGATTATTCTGCAGCATCTGCAATGTCATGCCGATGTCTCCATCCTCGACCATATCGTTCAGGCCGTCAGAGCACAACAAATACAGATCACCAACCTGAACCTCGTGCACATGCATTTCCGGCTCAACATCGGCATCAATCCCCACCGCACGCGTTACCAGATTCTTGTTCTTGGATAACCGTGCGTCATTCTTGCTGATCAACCCGCTGTCGATCTGCTCCTGCAACAGCGAATGATCGCGCGTAATACTTTCGAGCTCTTCACCGCGCAAACGGTACATACGAGAATCGCCGATATGCGCCACTGCGACCCGGTTATCGTAAAACAGCGCGGTAACAATCGTTGTCCCCATGCCTGCATATTGCGGCTGACTCTGCGCCGCGCGGAAGATGGACAGGTTCGCCTTCTTCACATTGTCGCGCAACAACACCACGCCCAGCTCTTCGCCGGCGTCGTTCAAATCCTCCGGGCTGGCATTCTTCAGATGATGCCCCACCTCGCTGGACAACACCGAAACTGCAATCCCGCTGGCAACTTCGCCGGCATTATAGCCGCCCATGCCGTCCGCCAATACCACCAATCCGATATCTGCGTCGTAAGTGACGCTATCCTCGTTATGCGAGCGCACCATCCCAGGGTTGGTCTGGCTGACTATTTCAAGCGCATCTTGTATGTCCACGTGCCACCCCTGAATACGTCTTATCTAGTTGTCGCAGATGACTAAATTACAAGCTTGCCGCACATTGCCGTATCGCTTCGGCCATTGCGCTGCCACTTGCGTAACGGTCTTCAACCTTCTTCGCCAGCGCCTTGTTGATGATGGCAACCACGCATGGCGGCACGTCCGGATTGATACTCAAAATGTTGGCATGCGGCTCATTGGCGATCCTGAACATCAATTGCGCCATTGAGTCTCCCTCGAACGGCAGCTTACCACACGCCAGTTGGTACAGGCTCACACCCAACGAGAACAAGTCGGAATGCCCTTCTATCTTGATGCCGGACAACTGCTCCGGCGACATATAGGAAGGCGTGCCAAGTACCATGCCGGTCTTGGTTTTGGAGGAATCGGTGATACGCGCGATACCGAAGTCGGTGACTTTCACAGTATCGCTGTCCGGGTCGTACATGATGTTTGCAGGTTTGATGTCACGATGTACCACATTCAGGCTATGCGCGTAGCTCAGCGCGTCCGCTACACGGGCAACGATGCTCAGCACCTTGGGCAGCGGTAGCAAATTGGGCTGCTTGGTATAACCGGTCAAATCCTTGCCCTTGAGGAATTCCATGGCAATGTAGGCGAGGTCGTGCTCTTCGCCCGCATCGTACATGGTGACGATGTTGGGATGGTTCAGGCGTCCTGCCGTTTCGGCTTCGCGGAAGAAGCGGGCTTTGACATCTTCCAGTTCGTCCGCCTCAAATTCCTGCGCCAGTGCCATGGTCTTGATCGCCACAACGCGGCTGATCTTCGGGTCTTTACCCAGATACACCACGCCCATCGCGCCCTTGCCCAACTCTTTCTCGATCTGATAACGACCCAGCATCGGTTTGGCCACATTCGCCTGATCCAGCTTCATGGTACTGTCATTGCTACGGCCGGACGAACTGCCGAGAATAATGGTGTCCGCCATGGCTCGGGATTGCGCCGTACGCGCTTCCAGATCGCGGAATTTGGGATTGTGATCGGCCATGTAATTGAACACGGATTCGGCCTTGTTGAACTGGCGCTTGCGCTCGAAATCCAGTCCCAGGTTGTACAGTACATCCATCAAACTGTCGTCCAGCGGCACTTTGCGGAATTTGTCGAAGGCCATGTCCAGTTGGCCCTGTCCCTGGAACGCCAGACCCAGCATGCGATTGCTCTCGGCGGAATCCGCATCGGATTTGATCTTGCCCTTCTCTGTCAGCAGGAAGCGCTTGGTAGTCAGCAGCAAATGACCGACCAGCAACAGGGATGCAGGCAACATCAGTTGCAGCCACATTGCCTGTGTCGTCATCAGAATATAGTGAACCGCCAGCAGCAGAACGAACAAGCCTCCGGTCACGGCGGCAGCCAGACCCGCGCTCAGACGCGGCAGCAACAGGATCAGATATAGCGAGACGGCGAGGAAAACGCCGCTCTCGGCCCAGAAACCCCAACTCGGAACGACGAAGTAGTCCTGCTTGAGAATGCTGGAGACCGAATGCGCCAGCGACAACACCGGCGATGTTGAGGCGGAAATGGGTGTCACCTGCGATGCTCCCACCCCGGCAGCAGTGGCCCCGATCAGCACGATCTTGTCGCGATATTTGTCCGCGGGAATCTTGCCGCTCAACACATCGTAGAACGAATCCACCGGGAATGCGGGTTTGCCGTCATGGTCGCCGTAGAAAAAAGTATGCATGCGTAACGCAGGATCGGTGGCTATATTCAGATTGCCCAGCTTGACGCCCTGGCCCAGTACGACTTTGATGTCTTTTGCATCGAGGTTCAGGCTCTTGGCGGCCAACATCAGCGACAGCGAAGGATAATACTGGTCGAAATAGCCGATCACCAGCGGTTCCGTGCGCATACCGCCATCCACATCCAGCTCGGAACTCAAGTGGCCGATGGCCAGCGCCTTTTCGCCCAGCAACGGGATAGGAGGCTGTGCTTTCAGCGTCGGGATGGGCAGCGGCGAATCTTCGCCTCCCTGAATATTGGTCAGGCCGTTCTTCAGAACGTAATCAGGCAACGGGCTATCCGGCTTGCCTTGCGGCTCTCCCAGTTCAAAGTACATAGCCAGCAGCACATCGTTGGCCTTGAGCATGCTTTCCGCAAGTTTCTGATCGTTATCCAGATGCAGCAGCGCGTCCTGCATCAACGCATCCAGCTGCGCCCATTCGGACGGGTTGCTGCGTTTCAGGGAGGAGTTGGCGAGAATTGCGCCGATCTTGTTGATGTAGTCGAGGCCGGCATCGACTTGCGGCTCGGAAAAGAAAACGGTGTTGCCGACCACCTTGGCATGCCCCTGGGCAAGAATATCCAGCATCTGGCCTTGAATCGCGCGCGGCCATGGCCAGCGTCCAAGGTTGGCTATACTCTGATCGTCAATGGCAATAACGGCGATTCTGTCGCTGGGAACACGCGAGGAGGAGCGCACACCCCAATCGTATGCCTTGCGCTCAAGGCTTTGAATCAAATCGCCGGGGGCAATAAACAGGAACAACAAAGCAACCAGCAAGGCTGTGAACCAGTCGGCTTTCCAGAATGTTTTTCTCATATTCGCCATGCCCGTTTTTACACTTTCCCTGAGTCTACAGGATGAATACTAAAACAATTTTCAAGCTCAAACCATACCTGTTTGATTTATCAGCCGTTTCACTTGACTAGCAACATCGGCATTTTTGCCAGATGTGCCACCTTGCTGACCACCGACCCCAGCAATAATGTGGACAACTTCCCTTCCCCGTGCGCGCTCATCACGATCTGATCCATTTTCTGCTCTTCGGCATATTGCACGATAGCGTCGGCCGGCATCCCCACGCTGATGTGGTAACTATAAGCCAAGCCGGCCTTGTCCAGCTTGGCTCGCGCCTCGGTCAACGCAGCCATGCCCTGTTCGCGGTAGTAATCATTGACCGTGTCCTTATTGATAAACAGCTTCACATTGCCGGAAGCCAGCTTCCATTGCACGTTCAGCAGACACACTTGCGGAGCTTCTTTAAGCCAAGTGGTACTGGCGATCACATGATCTACCGCGCGATTGGCGGCATCGGAACCATCTATCGGGATCAGTATTTTCATCATCGGGCTCCGTTCAGGATTTGTCGCGTGCGGCAGGTACATGGACATCCAGCAGATCCACCGCTCTCGCGGTCCGCGCCATACGTAGCGCCAGCCACTTGCCCAGCACCAACACCAGCACCGCACATAACAAAGGAATCATCCAATGCAAGGCATGTTGCGTTTCCAGTAGTGACTTGAACAACGACTCACTGACCAGCATTTCTCCCGCCACATATCCCAGCAGGGCCCCGCCAGCGTAGATGATGACTGGAAAGCGGTCGATCAGCTTCAATACCAATTGGCTGCTCCAGGCGATCAGCGGGATGCTGACCAACAGACCGAATATCAATAGCCACGCATTGCCGTGAGCCGCCGCTGCTACACCCAGCACGTTATCCAGGCTCATTACGAAGTCGGCAATGATGATGGTTTTCACCGCACCCCAAAGGTGGGTGTCAGCCTTGACGTTGCCCTCGCTGTGCTCCTCTTCCTCCGGCAGGATCAACTTGATGCCGATCCAGATCAGCAACAACGCACCAACCAGTTTGAGGTACGGCAATGACAGGAGATTGACGGCAAAGAAGGTCAACATGACGCGCAAGACGATTGCGCCAATCACCCCGTAGAAAATACCTTTTTTGCGCTGATCCAGAGGCAGGTTGCGACACGCAAGCGCAATCACTACCGCATTGTCGCCGGACAGCAGCAAATCGATCATGATGATCTTGAACACATCCACCCAGAACTGGGCGGAACTTAGCATTTCCAGCATGGAATCCCTTCAAAACAGGGAAGGGTAAAGGGAGAAGGGATCGCACCTACGGTGCTCAAGGGAAAAAACTCCGCCCTTCCCCCTTCCCGTTTTTAGCCTTTCAACACCTTCTGCATCGTGCGACCCATTTCAGCCGGATTGCGCGTAATGTGAATGCCGCTTTCTTCCATGACTGCCAGCTTTTCATTGGCACCGCCCTGACCGCCGGAAATGATCGCGCCCGCATGGCCCATGCGCTTGCCTTCCGGAGCCGTAACGCCCGCGATGAAGCCGACCACGGGTTTCTTCATGTTGTCCTTGATCCAGCGTGCGCATTCTTCTTCGTCGGTTCCGCCGATTTCGCCAACCATGATCACTGCATCGGTTTCCGGATCGTCGTTGAACAGACGCATCACGTCGATGTGCTTCATGCCGTTGATGGGGTCGCCGCCGATACCCACACAGGACGATTGGCCATAGCCCAGCGCGCTGAGTTGCCCGACAGCCTCATAAGTCAGCGTACCGGAACGCGATACCACGCCGATACGACCCTTCTTGTGAATATGGCCGGGCATGATGCCGATCTTGATTTCGTCCGGTGTGATCAGGCCGGGACAGTTCGGTCCGATCAGGATCGTGCGCTTGCCTTGCATCTTGTAGCGCGTCTTCAGCATGTCGTGCACGGGAATACCCTCGGTGATGCAGATCACCAGATCCAGATCGGCTTCCACTGCTTCGTCAATCGCCGCTGCCGCTCCCGAGGGTGGCACATAAATGACGGAAACCGTTGCGCCCGTTGCCTTCTTCGCGTCAAGAACCGACGCGTAAACCGGAATGCCGTCAAATTCTTCGCCGGCCTTTTTCGGATTCACGCCTGCAACGAAACAATTCGCCCCATTCGCATAGCTTTTGCAATGGAAGGTATGGAACTGGCCGACCTTGCCGGTCATGCCCTGGGTAATGACTTTGGTGTTTTTGTTGATGAGAATGGACATGTTATTTACCTTTCGCGGCTGCAACGACTTTTTGTGCCGCGTCCGCCATATCGTTACCGGAGATGATGGGCAGGCCGGATTCGGCCAGAATCTTTTTGCCCAGTTCCACGTTGGTGCCTTCCAGACGTACCACCAGAGGCACGTTGAGATGCACTTCGCGCGCTGCCGCAACCACGCCTTCCGCAATCACGTCGCACTTCATGATGCCGCCGAAGATGTTGACCAGAATCGCCTTGAGCGACGGATTCTTCAGCATCAGCTTGAACGCTTCGGTAACCTTTTCCTTGTTCGCACCACCGCCTACGTCCAGGAAGTTGGCCGGGCTGCCGCCGTACAACTTGATGATGTCCATGGTCGCCATAGCCAAACCTGCGCCATTCACCAGACAGCCGATATTGCCGTCGAGCTGGATGTAGCTCAGGTCGAACTTGGATGCCTCGATCTCGGCCGGATCTTCTTCGTCCAGATCGCGGTAAGCCACGATCTCGGGACGGCGATACAACGCATTGGAATCGAAGTTGAACTTCGCATCCAGTGCCACCACGCGGTTATCCGCCGTGATGATCAAAGGATTGATTTCCGCCAGCATCGCGTCTTTCGCAACAAACGCTTTATACAGACCTTGCAACACCTTGACCGCCTCGGCATTCGCCACATCGGGAATACCGATGGAACGTGCCACTTCTGCGCCCTCGGCGTCGGTCAGGCCGGTGACGGGGTCGATACGCACCGTGCGAATCTTTTCGGGCGAGTGCTTGGCGACCTCTTCGATCTCCATGCCACCCTCGCTGCTGGCCAGCAGGGCAACGCGCTGCGATGCACGATCCACCACCATGCCAACATACAATTCCTTGACGATCTGCGCGCCTTCCTCAATCAGCAGGCGCCGCACCTTCTGGCCTTCCGGACCGGTCTGGTGTGTCACCAACTGCATGCCGAGAATCTGGCCCGCAAACTGGCGCACTTCGTCCAGCGACTTGGCCACTTTCACGCCGCCGCCCTTGCCGCGACCGCCTGCATGAATCTGTGCTTTGACCACCCATACTTTACCGCCCAATTGCTGCGCTGCTGCAACCGCTTCCTCTACGCTGAAGCATGCCACTCCGCGCGGCGTCGGTACACCGAACTCGCGCAGTATTTCTTTTCCCTGATATTCGTGTATTTTCATGATTACTCCTGTTTTAGGAAAGGCGAAATTTACCAGACCATGAGCAAAAATGTGCTGGAATTTCATTAATCCCGGATTCTTTATTTGAAATCTCTATCCTTGCCGGGGCGAGCTTGCTTGCGAATTTAACGAACATCTTCGCCGACAGGCCTGTCCTGAGCGCCGTCATTACGCTTGCTCCCGCAATAGACTTACTTTCAGGATGGATTACCCAGGATAAAACGGGGGCGCCAGAACCTCGTCCGACACCCCCATCAATTTGCTCTACATCAACTAATTTAGAAATCCCAGCGCAGTCCTCCCGACATAAAGAGACGCTGGGTTTTGGTAGTCATCTGCGGGCCGTCATACGTGGAATTCTGGTAGCCACAGTCCGCATCAAAGGTGAAGCGCTCCCTGAAACGGTAAGAGCCGCGCAGCATCGGCATGATTTGCGTCGTCTTGCCACCAAACTGGTCCTTATAGCCGGACCATGAGAACGTCGCATCCATCATCCACAGGCTGCTAACCTGAGTATGGTTGAAGAAGAAAAAGGAATGCCCGTTCGCCTGGCTGCCCGAACTTAAAGTGATACTCCCGGACCAGATATCTCCCTGCTTGTACAGACCACTACCAATGACCTGCCCAGTCACACTTTTTTGCAGTCCCGGCCCAGGGTTGGCCTGAATACAACCCTGAACTGTTTGAGCGCCAGTACATTGATTTGTCGGCAAGCCAGTCGTGCTATCTATGGTCTGGCCACTGGCGGGCATGCCTGATGTGTTGGTCACACGGAAATCGCCGCCCACCTGCCATTTGTCATGGTAGGGGAGCGAGATGCCGATCTGCCCCATATTGGAAGTTGCGGTGCGGACCAGCGCAAGATCGCGCAAGGTGCTGGCCGACGTGGCTTGCAGCAGATCATTGACCGAGGACGTGGTCGCACCGTTCAGGGCATTGCGAATACTCAATGAAGGCGTCTTGCGATGATCAACCATGAAATTCAGCATGGCATTATTGGGCAATACGGATAACCCTTTAACCATTCCCATCAACTGAACCGCGTTCAGCTTCTTGAAATAAGTGTCGTAGTCCAGCAATCCGAAAGCATTTTTCTTGTCATCGAAATAGCGGTATTCGGCACCCACGGCACGGCGGTCCTGAATGCCTTCCAGCGTTTGATTGATGCCGTATAACGAGAACCCACCCCTGTCCACACTGGCACCAAAGAACTTCGGGTTACTGCCTTGCGAATAGTCCTGCAATGATCCCCCCACGGCATTCACGCGCATATCCTGCGCATCGCCAATAGACCCGGCCAAACCGTCGAAGCGTCCCAGCACCCCTCCCCCCGTGGGAGACTGCCTCCCCGCACGCAGCAGGTAGTTCGCCGACCGTCCCTTGATTTCGCCGTAGGCTGCATTTACCCGGTTCTGGCTGGGTTGAGTGGTTAGAAAACTATGGGCTTCGGTATCGCGGAACACGAGACGACTATCATAGGTTTCGGTCCTGTAACGTTCGGAAACATCCACGCTAGTGATGAGCATGGATTGGTCGGTGAGCGACAGCGAATCCGTCGTTGACGATCCGTTGAATGTGCTGGTCGCATCGAGCTTGGTGTGGCTGAAGTAATAACGCGAAGAGACGCTGCCAAAAGTCATCATGGTTGGAGCCTGTTTCCTCTCCGCAAGAACAGCCATCGGCTTGCCATTTCTATCCAACCCGGACAAGCCTTCCAGACGTTGCGCCACACGAGCTGCACCGGCACCTTCCGGGAAAAGCCTCAGATACAGGTCATACTCGACCTTCGCCTTGTCGGGCTGCCCGGCACGCTCGCGTGCCACGCCAATCCATTCCTGTCCGTCCTGCGTGTAATCGTTGGGCGGCAACAGCAACAGCTTGTTCAGCGCATCTACAGCATCATCATTTTTCCTGGCCGCCAGCGCATCACGCCCCTGCACCATCAGGGCGCGTGCCTGCTGATTGACTTCTGCTGCCGCAGCCTCTTCCGGCTTCAAAGTCACAGCGGCTGCGGGCTTGGCTTCCGGCTTGATCGTCGGCAGAAAAGGCAGCGGCTCATCGCTCACTGGTTGTCTATCCGGCCGGATGGTAATCAACAGGCTGCGATTATCCTTGCCTGTCGCGACGCTAAATTCCGCCTCGCGCGAGAATTCGATCACCACTTTCGGTTTGGTCGATTGATCGCGCGTGGTCACCGTAAAGCCCGGGATGAGCCGGGAAGGCGGCGATTTGCGCGTTTCGTTGTCCACCCAAGCCTCATTGCTCGTCGCATCTTTCACGCGGTCGTAATAGATTTCCAGCGTCTTGCCATGGCTTGCCGGGAAATGGTTCAGGTACTGCACCGGCCCGGTCAGATGAATAGTGGCCACGACGCCCTGACTCTGAAACTCCAGGCTCACGTCATCCAGTGGCTGCGCAAGCACGCCGGATGAGATTGCAAACAATAACATCTGTCCAATAAAAACTTGATGCAGCCTCAAAATTACTTTGCGAGTCATCATCGCCCCACTCCAATCTGATTATTGCTTTGAATATCCTGCCATCCAAGTGAATAGATGGAATTTTGAATATTTGTTCTCAGGAAAGAAAAACCGCGCGAACATCATTCGCGCGGCCTTTCAATTGATCAGCCCGCGCCACCCCACTTGTTATAGCTTTTTGTATGGCAGGAAATGCAATCCTGGGTAGCACTGTTAGAATTATGATGACCGTTACCCATCGTTACTCTCCCAGTAACTCCAAGATACGCAGGGGAGGTCCCGCTATCATGGCAAGTCTTGCAAACTTGGGAAACAAAGGCATGCAGGCCCGCTCCGGTCAGCCAAGTGGATGGAGACGGATGGCAATTGGTACAAGTCGCTCCGGGCACCCAAGTGGATGCAGGGATATGATTGGAAGGCATTGCCCCCAGTGCCCCTAACCAGCTGACCGTAGATGTGTGGCACTGACTGCACTCTGTTGGATTTCCCCAACCGACAAAACTGCTATGGCTTGCGGGCGGCCCCATCGCTCTGCTCGCATTGTGGCAGCTGCTGCATGTCCCGGTTTGCGGCTCATGCATAGTGGCAGTCCATATTACGAAGCTGACATGGCAAACGTCGCACGCCTGGGAGTTCGTGTCGGTATAACTGTTGTGATTTACCGGTGATACTGCTTTCGCAGCGGTGTATTGGTTAGCGGCATCCCCATGGCAACCCGAACCAGTCGCACAAGTACGACCACCAATAGCTACTCCGCTGTGATTCCAGCTCGCCTGAAACCAGGTGAAGGATCGATGGCATTGATCGCAGGAATTGGTTGCCTTGTTGCCGGCGCTGTGGCTTGCCGGTTTGCCCATGCTTTGTCTGCCGTTATGACAGTTTCTGCATTGCCCCGGCAGTGCGGTACCGTGGTTGAAGCGAGCCCCCAGGAAAGTGGAGGCGTTGAAGTGACAGGAATCGCAAGGTGCGTCAGTCACGATGTGAGTGGTTGGCATAGGCGTGGCCACAACACGTTTGCCCAGCGCATGACACCCGTCGCAAGTCTTCGCCGTGCCTTTGAATACGCCGGCGACGTGACAGGTTTCACAAGCCGCCGTGGCATGCCCGCCGGTAAGCGGGAAGCCGGTGGCCGAGTGATTGAAATCGCGCCCGGCCAGTTGCGCATCGGCCATCGCGTGTATTGAAAACACGGCTAACATCACGGCAAGCATGTTGCCGACAACTCGTCCCAGTCGTTGCATGATTCATCTCCCTTGATTGACTATTCCCGCCACGCGCACTGCTGCTTATTTCTTCTTCTGCGTGGTTACCACACCTATTTTTATCTGTTTCCAGTCATTGCCTTCGTGACAACGTTCGCAACGGTCGCCGAAGTTGCCGTTGTGCACATCGTCCTTGTCATGGCAACTGCCACAAGCCGTGGACGCCAACACCTTCTTGTCCATTGGCTTCATGTGGCAGGCATAACAATTGGAGCCGATCTTCTTGTGCGCCCCGTCCAATCTGAAATTGGTCTTGTTGTGATCGAAGTCCCACGCTTTCCAGTTGCGCGTATTGTGGCAAGTCTGGCATTCGGTACTCAGCTTGCGTTTATGGACATCATCTTTTTCGTGGCACGACCAGCAATCTGACTTGGCATCCTTGAACGTCGCGGCTGCGTGACACTTCTTGCACTCTACCAGCATGTGCCGTCCGAGCAGTGGGAAGGTCGACATCTTGCTGTGGTTAAAGGTGGTCTTGTTCCAAGACTCTTCACTATGGCAAGTCTCGCACTTTTTGCCTTCCTGTCCTTTGTGCTTGTCGTCCTTCTCGTGGCACGAGAGACAATCGGCCTTCAACTTATCCTTGTACAAATCACCCTTGTGGCAGCTCGTGCACTTCGCCTTCTTGTGCTTGCCCAGCAACGGATATTTGGTCTTGTCGTGATTGAATTCGATCTCTTTCCAATCCGTCTCCACGTGGCAAGACTCGCACTTCGGACCGAAGTTCCCCTTGTGCGCCTTGTCATCCTCTTTCTTGTGACAAGAAGCACAGTCCCAATCCTTGATCTTGTCCTTGTACAGATCACCCTTGTGGCATGTATCGCACTTGGCTTTCTTGTGCTTGCCCAACAACCTGAATTTGGTCTTGTCGTGGTCGAATGTGGTTTCCTTCCAGTCCTTCTCGGTGTGGCAGGTCTCGCATTTGGTCCCGAATTTATTCTTGTGTGCCTTTTCGTCATCCTTCTTGTGGCAAGCGTTGCACACCTTGGGCGTGTCCTTGTACTTCTTGTCGATGTGACACTTGTCGCATTTCACGTCCTTGTGCTTGCCCAGCAGCGGATACTTGGTCTTGTCGTGATTAAACAGGACATCCTTCCAGTCCTTCGCAGTGTGACAAGACTCGCACTTCGGACCGAGCTTGCCCTTGTGTGCCTTGTCGTCATCCTTCTTGTGGCATGACTTGCACTCCAGAGGAGTGTCCTTGAACTTGTTGTCGGCATGACATTTGTCGCACTTCACATCGACGTGCTTGCCCGTCAATTTGAACTTGGTCTTGTCGTGATTAAATTCGGTCGTCTTCCAGTCTTTTTCGCTGTGGCATTTTGCACAGTCTGTTCCCAAGCCGCCCTTGTGCTTGTCGTCCTTCTTGTGGCAATCGTTGCAATAGCTGGGTGCCTCGCGATATTTCCTGTCCGCCTTGTGGCAGTCGGTGCACTTCACCTTTTCTTTCAGGTGACCGCCCTTTAGCGGGTAATCGGTTTTGTTATGGTCGAACTTGGCATGATCGAATTCGGCGACCTTGGCATCGCGCCCCTTGTGATCGGGGTGGCATTCCTTGCATTCCTTGCCTGCCTCAAGACGTCCGTGGTAACCCTTCTTCCCTTCAATGTCCTTGCCAATATCTTTGTGGCAATCGGCGCACAGGGCGGATTGCGCGGCCTTGTCGAATTTCTTGTGGCACTTCTCGCAGTTTTCTTCTTCCTTGGCATGTCCCTTGATGACCTCGCCCGGCATCAGCAATTTGTTTGCCTGTGCCTGCATGGGGTACACAAAAAACAAGCTCGCCAGGGCGAGCGTATGAATAAATATCTTCATGTTTTGCATTCGGAAATCAATAGGCATGAACTGCATACACATGGTAAACCGCGCTGAACACCATCATATAGACCAGCGGGATGTGGAAAATATGCCACCACGAGAACAAACGCTCATAGGTATGGAACTGGGCCGCATTCCGAACTGCATTCAAGTAAGCGGAAATCTTGTCGCGGTACTCCCGAAACAATTTTTCCATAGCATGACGTTGCTCCGCAGAGAATTGATTCTCCTTCGCCTGCACGTGCATGATGCGATGCAATTGTTTGGATAGTGATCTGGACAGCAACGCCGTTTGAAAACCTACAGCGATGAAATTGACGTAGCCAACGCCCGACTTGTCGGCGTACACATCGGCACGAGCACGAAAATCTTCCAGTTCCTTTTCAATGCCGGGAGCAAAACTGAACAGGGATTTTACGTCACCGGATTGCTCCAATTCGGCCTTCATCTCGTTCATCGTGGTTTGACGTCCATACAATCCGTGGTGAATCTTGGTATAGAAGAAGCGGCCAAATGTCCCGCTTCCTGACACCAGCAGCATGCATAACATTGCAACGGCTGCATTCGGAGAGCCCAAAGGGTGAAAGTAAGGGATGTAAACGTGATAAGTGGAATGGAAAATAATGGTCATCGGACCCAGAATCCCCAACACCATATGCCACTTGAACCATGACGGCAGCGCACCAATATTATCGAAAATTCTGAAGCGCTTGCGCAAAGGATAAAGTAGCAGTACCAGCATCATCACGCCGCCCGCCAAACCGAGGTTGTAACCCAGATCAAAAAGCTGCTCACCCGGTTTGAAAAGCGTTTGTGGAAACAACACAAAGTAACCACCAAACGTAATGACGCCGACAATGCTGATGAACAGCATCCAGTGCAAATGTTCCGATTGCGTTTGAGTCCTCATTCAGTCCTTCAAAATCATAATAATTGCCCCGTTCGGATGAAAGCGGATGCAACTGCCAACCCATCACCATTAATCTGCTTCTGGTCAGTTGCACTACGCCGCATAAACACTGCTGCCTACAACAGTATTCACTAGCTGAATCCGACCGGAGAATAACTACGGAGTTCCTGCCACCCGTATCATACTTATCTCCTGTCTGATTTAACCTGACATAAGCTGACAATTTTCAAATATAGCCTTATAAATAATAAGGTTAACTTTGCATGCAATTGCCGTTATTACCGAGATCCTGAAGCGCACTTCGAGCCAATTGAACAAACATCAACTTCAAATTGTCACACCACGCATTCCCGACATAGAATGTCCGCTTCTCTCAGTTTTCCGGCTTTGTGGCGGCAGATGAAGATGTACTAAATTTCCGATTCTCCATTAATTTTTCCCGAACCCAATGAACATCGAATCCTTTGCAATCTATCTGGCCCCTCTCGCACTGATTGTATTTTTTTACCTGCGTGGTCGATACAAGCATGAGACAGCGGCAGTCGAATTGTTATCTGAAAACATTGAGGCCGGTTTGACCGAGCCCCCATCCTTGCACCCTGAAATCAACCCCGTAATATGTATGGGAGCAGGCAGTTGCATTACCGCTTGCCCGGAAAATGCGATCGGCATGATCAAAGGCAAGGCGGTATTGATCAACCCGACCCACTGCATCGGCCATGGAGTTTGTGCCGCAGCCTGCCCACACGATGCAATCAAGCTGGTATTTGGCACCGCAAAACGCGGCATGGACATCCCGGTGGTGAAACCCAACTTCGAGACCAATGTGCCCGGCATCTTCATCGCAGGTGAACTTGGCGGCATGGGCCTGATCCGCAAGGCAGCAACCCAGGGCGTTCAGGCAATGGAATCCATCGCCAAACTCAAGGGCAGCAATAATCCCTATGACGTGGTTATTATCGGCACAGGACCTGCCGGTCTGGGAGCAACACTTAGCGCGACCGAAAAGAAATTGCGCTATGTCACCATCGAACAGGAAGAAGCACTAGGTGGCGCCATCTTCCAATACCCGCGCAACAAGATCGTCATGACTGCACCAGTCAAGCTGCCGATGGTCGGGAGCGTACAGTTCAAGGAAGTCAGCAAGGAAAAACTGCTTGAATTCTGGCAGGGCATCATCCAGAGAACAGGATTGAAACTGAATTACAACGAGCGCATGGAGAATATCACCCAAACCGGCAACGGCTTCATCGTCAAAACGTCCAAGGGGTCTTACCAAACCCGCGCGGTTCTGCTCGCCATTGGTCGCCGCGGCACACCGCGCAAACTGGGCGTTCCCGGCGAAGATTTGCCGAAAGTCGTGTACCGCCTGATCGAACCCGAGCAATACAAGAATATGCATGTATTGGTGGTGGGCGGCGGCGACAGTGCATTGGAAGCCGCCATGGCCATCGCCGAGCAGCCCGGCACAACCGTTACGCTCTCTTACCGTAGCGAAGCCTTCGGACGCGGCAAACCGAAGAACCGCGAACGCCTGAAGGAAATGACAGACAGAAAAATGCTTACTGTGCGCCTGAAATCGAACGTAAAACTGGTCGAAAAAGACAGAGTCGCGCTTGAACAGGAAGGAAAAATGATTATTATTCCCAACCAGGCGATCATTGTTTGCGCGGGCGGTATCCTGCCCACACCGTTCCTCAAGGAAATCGGCGTGATCGTCGAAGCCAAGTTCGGCACTGCATAAATTCAGTAGGAAAAAGCAAAAAGGCTTGCAGAAATGCAAGCCTTTTTGTTTTATTGGTGCCGCTTGACGGACTCGAACTGTCGACCTACCGCTTACAAGGCGGTTGCTCTACCAACTGAGCTAAAGCGGCGGTGAAACTGGTGGGTCGGGCGAGATTCGAACTCGCGACCAACGGATTAAAAGTCCGCTGCTCTACCGACTGAGCTACCGACCCCTCCTCAAAGGAGCGCGCATTATACGGGTTTGACCTCGACTGTCAAACGAGCGGGCACGGGGCTCATTCACTGCGATAGCGCGTGGAATCTGGCACTCCGGCCGATTGAAATCCCTCCCGGCGCAAACGGCACGAATCGCAGCGGCCGCAGGCGCGGCCTTGCTCGTCAGCCTGATAGCAGGACACGGTCAGCGCGTAATCCACTCCCAACTGCCCCCCCTGTTGAATGATTTCAGCTTTGGTCAGATGCAACAGCGGCGCGTGCAAGGTCAGCGGTTTGCCTTCTACTGCCGCCTGTGTCGCCAGATTCGCCATGCGCTCGAACGCCGCGACGTACTCCGGACGGCAATCGGGATAACCCGAATAATCCACCGCGTTCACACCAATGAAAATGTCTTGCGCATGCAACACTTCTGCCCACGCCAGGGCCAGTGACAACATGATCGTGTTGCGTGCGGGAACGTAGGTGATGGGAATACCGCTACTGGCATGCTCCGGTACGGCAATGTTGGCATCGGTCAGCGCCGAGCCGCCAAACCCGGTGAGATCGATGTTCACAACCCGATGCTCCGCAGCTCGCAGCGCCTGCGCCACACGTTGTGCTGCTGCCAGTTCGGCGTGGTGGCGCTGGCCGTAATCCACACTCAAGGCATAGCACTCAAACCCCTGCGCCCGCGCCATTGCCAGCACTGTGGCTGAATCCAGGCCCCCCGACAGTAATACTACCGCTCGTTTCATGATCAACGTCCTACCTCGTTACCCCAGAGTAATTTATGCAACTGCACTTGCAAGCGCACCGGCAAATGATCACGCAATATCCATTCAGCAACATCCCTGGCTGTGATCTGCCCCTGCGCCGGCGAGAACAGCACCTCGCAACGTTGCGCCAGTTTGCGCTCGACTAGCACTTGCTTCGCCCATTGATAATCCGCCTCATCGCACAACACAAACTTGATCTCGTCATGCGGATTGAGATGCTCGAGATTGCTCCACAAGTTCTTTTCCATTTCGCCCGAAGCAGGCGTCTTGATGTCGAGCACCTTCACCACGCGTGCATCTACACCGCTTACATCGATTGGCCCACCAGTCTCCAGCGAGACCTCATAACGCTCATCACACAAGGCTTGCAGCAAAGACAGACAATTCTTCTGTGCCAGCGGCTCGCCGCCGGTGACGGTGACGTAATGCGCTCCGTGTCGAGCCACCTCGGCCAGGATCGCATCCAGCGTCATGGCCTTGCCGCCAGTGAATGCGTAAGTCGTGTCGCAATAGTTACAGCGCAAAGGACAACCGGTCAGGCGCACGAACACGGTCGGCAGGCCGACGCGGCCGGTCTCGCCTTGCAGGGAAAAGAATATCTCGCTGATACGCAACGAATCGTTTGCGGAAGATTTGGCCATCACACTACTTATTTGATGGCAGCAAGGCGTTTTTTCGCCTTCTCCGACGCGTCGCTTCCCGGGAACTGGGAGATGAGTTGCTTCAAGGTCTTCTTCGCAGCAATTTTGTTATTCAAGTCCAGCTGGCACGCCGCGATGTTGAGCATCGCTTCCTGCACGCGCGGATGATCCTGGTATTTTCCGATCAGCGCCTGATAACTGCTCACGCTGTTCTTGCAATCCTTCTGCAGAAAATAGGCATTACCCATCCAATAAAGGACGTTTGCCTCATGCACCGACTGCGGGTAGTTTTTCAGAAAATCGCGAAATGCCGTGGCGGCATTCTGGTAGTTCTCTGCCTTGTAGAAGGCATAGGCCGCCTCAAACGCACGGTTCTCGCTGACCGGATCCGCGGATACATCCTTGTTACCGACAACTCGATCAGGCGCGTTGACATTGGCATTTGCGTTGCCAACTGCTTCGCCAGCCTCGATGTGCCGCAGGCGCGTATCCAGATCGATATAGAAATCCTTTTGACGTTTCTCGGCATCCTGCAAGTTGTGCGTGAACTCTTCGCTCTGTCCGCGCAGCTTGCGTAACTCGGTGTTCAACGCTTCCATCTGTATCTGCAAATCAAGCGTGGAACGAATGTACTGTTCCTTATCCGCTTCAGCCGTGGCCAATGCTTGTTCCAGCTTGACGATGCGTTCTTCCAGTTGTTTCACTTGTTTGCGCGCGTCATCATCAGAAAACAACCCCGCCATGGCGGGGCTGCTCGCAACACACAAACAGATCAACAACCAGAAGCGCATGGACAGCACGATTACTTGGCTACGATGTCAGCACGGCGATTCTGCGACCAGCATGCCTCGCTGTGATCTGCGCAACGTGGCTTCTCTTCGCCAAAGCTGACAGTTTCAATTTGTGAAGATTTGGCACCGGACAGGATCAGCAATTTCTTAACGTTGTTGGCACGGCGTTGGCCCAGTGCCAGGTTGTACTCGCTGCTGCCGCGTTCATCTGCATTGCCTTCCACGCGCACCTTGGCATTCTTGTTCTTGGCCAGATATTCGCCGTGAGCTTGCACAGTTGCGCGATCCGATGCGGGTACCGCATCCACATCGAACGGGAAATAAATGCTGCGCTCAGCCGGTGCTGCAGCCTCTGCGTTCGCAGCGGCAGTTGCTTCGCTGGAAACAGGGGCAGTTTGCGCAGGAGCAGTAACTGGCGCAGCAGTTTCGGTAGCAGCCGGAGCTGAAGTTGCAGCAGGCTCATTGGCTGCTTCTTTCGGCTTTTCGCTCGCACAAGCGGCAAGCAGATTAACCAATATGATACTCAGAATAATTTTCTTCATTGTGATCTCCATCGTTACTGTTTAAGAAAAGGACCCCAGATCGGCTCACGTATGTCACCGCGTTGAGCGACCATCTTCTGCTTCACTCTGCCATCGCTGGATACGGTCGCCAATATACCACGACCTTGCGACTCGGTTGCGAACAAGACCAGCTTGCCGTTGGGTGCGAAACTCGGTTTCTTCTCCCACCCACCGCCGGTCAATACTTGCATCTGCTTATTCTCAAAATCCTGCACTGCGATATAGAACACACCGTCGACGAAATGAGAATATACAAAATATTTTCCGTCAGGGCTGGGGCGCGGCGAGAAATTATTGGCCCCCTCGAAAGTCAGACGTTCGGCAGTGCCGCCTTCCACCGGAACACGATAGACCTGCGCACTACCACCGCGATCTGAAGTGAACAACAGCGATTTACCGTCAGGCAGGAAACTCGGTTCGGTATCGATCGTCTCGCTGAAGGTAATGCGGCGAAGATCGCTGCCATCGCTGCGCACCAGGTACAGTTGCGAACTGCCATCGCGCGTCAGCACCATGGCCAGCTGTTTGCCGTCCGGCGACCATGTCGGCGCGCTGTTGCTGCCGGGAAAATCCGCCAGCAGCGTGCGCTGACGTGTCGCCAGCGATTGCGCGAAGACCGATGCGTGTCCCCGCTCAAAACTTACATAGGCAATTTGACTGCCGTCCGGCGACCAGGATGGTGACAGGATAGGTTCGTTCAGCGCGAGCAAGGTCTGCTCGCCATAACCGTCGCTATCCGCCACTACCAGCCGATACTTTTTGCTTTCGCGATTCACATACGCAATACGCGTGCTGAATACGCCGGGACTGCCGGTCAGTTTTTCGAAAATCAGATCGGCAACGCGATGGCCGATAGCACGCAATTGTTCGCTCTTGGCAGTCACTGCCAAGCCGACCAGTTCGGTGCGGCGCACCATATCCATCAAACGGAACCTCACTTCCACACGCCCGCCGTCCAGCGTGCGCACATTGCCGATGACCAGTGCATCAACACCCGGCCACTCGTCGTATCTCACATCACCCGGCTCATGCGGCGACTTGCCGGCCGGGTCGATCATTTTGAATAGCCCGGTACGCAACAAATCGTTGGTGACCACGTTACTGATCGGCTGTCCGACCATTTTTTCTTCCCCGGCAAAGTGCACCAATGAGAGTGGAATCTGGTGTTCGCCCGCACCGGTAATCTCAATGGTCAACTCAGCCCGTGCAGAACACGCGACACACAACAAAACGACAGCCCCCAAAAAACGCATATACATCCTTTTCTACGGTTTGATCGACAACTTGAATTCACGGAACAACTTCTGCAACGTTGGATCAGTCGGCATCGGCAGCGGTTGTGCCGAAAGGATGGCTCGCGCCGCAGCCTCATCGTATGCGGAATAGCCACTGCCTTTAAGCAACACCGGATCATCCACCAACGTTCCGTCCGGCAGCAAGGTCACCCTGAAGATCGCTTCTGCACTTGCCGGCACATCCGCCACCATTTTCATTTTGCGACGTATCTTGTTGCGTATCAGATCCTGATAACGGTCAACCTGCACCTGCATCGCCGTACTCACTTCAGCGCGAACCTCGGCCCGAACCCGCTCCTGCTCGGCCTGAACATGTTCCTGCCCGCGTTTGCTAGCCTGCATCTCATACGCTTCCAGCTCTTTGCGATCAGCTTCCTTTTTGGCCGCTGCTTTTTCCTTGTCCTTTTTGGACTGCTTCTCCTTCACTTCCACCTTCTTGCTTTTCTTGTCGCGAATCGCGATTTCGGCCTTCACCGGCGGCAAAACTGGGGATACGACCTTGGGGGGCAGCTTTGGTTCCATTTTGGCAACGGGAGGCGGTGCGCGTTCAGGCTCAGCTTCGGTATCCGGCAGGTTGTCCCACATCTCCACCACAAAGTTTTCGGGTATTCGCGATTGCCAGTGGACACCAAAATACAGCACTGAAAAAAATACAAGGTGAACAATCAGCGCCAGCACTCCGGCGGGAAAACGATAGGGTTCGGAATAGGCTAGTGCGGCACTCATCTAATCTTGGTGAGCAACCCGATCTTCTTGATATTCTGTTGTTGCAACATGTCCATGATATTGACCACCTCTTCATAGCGCACGCTCTTGTCGGCCGAAATTACCACCGGCTGCTCGGAATTTTTCTTGATGCTCCTCTGCAGGCGGCTCACCAGTTCATCGCGCGAGACCGGCGATTCCTGTCCGCCCTTGGCATGGTCGCGCAATGCCAGCGTCGTATCCTTCCTGATAATGATCTCCATCGGAGCAACCGGCGGGGCCAGCGACTTGCCTACGCTGGGCAAGTCAATCTGTCCCGGATTCATCAGTGGCGCCGTGATCATGAAGATGACCAGCAATACCAGCATCACGTCGATGTAGGGCACGACGTTGATCTGGCTCATCTGGGCATGAGAAGAGCGGCGGCTGTAGTTCATGGTCGCACCTCCGACACGTTACTGGCGTAGCCAGCCGTTTGCGGGAGGAGGTGCAAGGCAGCCATTCCCGCACCCATCGCTATCGCGCACCGTGTCATGGCTGCCTCTGAAGCACGTTGGAAAACTCCTCAATGAAACTCTCGAAACGCGACGACAAGCGGGCGATATCGTAAGCGTAACGGTTGTAAGCCACCACCGCGGGGATCGCGGCGAACAGGCCCATCGCTGTTGCCACCAATGCTTCCGCAATGCCGGGCGCAACCTGCGCCAATGTTGCCTGCCCTACATTGGACAAGCCGCGAAACGCATTCATGATGCCCCACACCGTGCCGAGCAGCCCCACATACGGACTGACCGAACCGACCGTGGCCAGGAATGACAAATGCGATTCCAGGTGATCCATCTCGCGCTGGTATTTGGCGCGCATTGCCCGGCGGGCACCATCCATCACGGCGGCGCTGTCCACACCGTGAGTTTTTTTCAATTTGACGTACTCGGCAAAGCCCGAGGCAAAGATACGCTCCAGCGCGCCGACGTCGTTCCGCGATTTATTATTGGCTTGCTGATAAAGCGAATTCAGGTTCGGGTTGCCCCAGAACGCATCCTCGAATTCGAGCGACTGCTTCACTGCTGAACGCACGGCAAACATCTTCAGGAAGATGTACCACCACGACATCAGCGACACCAGCAACAGCAACCCCATCACCAGTTGCACCAGCAGGCTGGCTTCGGTGATCAGATGAACAAACGACAAGTCCTCAATCAGATCCATAGGCTCAATTCCACTGTTTACGCAAAATTTCCGGTACGCTCACCGGCTTGAAGGTCTGCACGGCCACACACACCAGATGCACCTCGCCTTCGGCCAGAACCTCATCGCCACGCATGACCATCTGTTCCAATGTCACCCTGCTGCGGCCGACCTCCTTGATCTTTGCCGACACCTGCAGCAGATCATCCAGCACCGCCGGACGCAGGTAGTCCAGCTTGATGGAACGTACCACAAACATCACATCCAGGTTTCTTATCATATCCATGTGACTGTAGCCCAGATCTCGCAACCATTCGGTGCGTGCCCGTTCCATGAAGTTCACATAATTGGCGTGATATACCACCCCGCCCGCGTCGGTGTCCTGGTAGTACACGCGAACCGGCAAAAAAAAGACTTTGTGCTCACTCATCCCATAATTCCTTGTTGTTGCCGCTACGAGGTTGGATAAGGCCGAAATGTTGATAAGCGTTCGCCGTCGCCATGCGGCCGCGCGGCGTGCGTTGCAGATAGCCCTGTTGAATGAGATAGGGCTCAATCACATCCTCGATGGTGTCACGCTCTTCACCTATCGCTGCCGCAAGGTTATCCACTCCAACTGGCCCGCCCATGAATTTTTCGATGACGGTTTGCAGTAAACGCCGGTCCATGATATCCAATCCGCGCGCGTCCACATCCAGCATGGTCAGCGCGGCATCCGCCACTTCGCGCGTGGCATTGCCGTCGGCACGAACGTCGGCGTAATCGCGCACGCGCCGCAACAAACGGTTGGCGATACGCGGCGTACCGCGCGAACGTTTGGCGATCTCCAGCGCGCCATCCTGGGAGATGGGCAATTCCAGCAAACCGGACGAGCGCGTGACGATGCGCTGCAATTCTTCCGGCGTATAAAATTCCAGACGCGCCACGATACCGAAGCGGTCGCGCAGCGGATTGGTCAGCATGCCCGCGCGCGTCGTCGCGCCAACCAGCGTAAACGGCGGCAAATCAATCTTCACCGAACGCGCTCCCGGACCTTCGCCGATCATGATGTCGATCTGGTAGTCCTCCAGCGCGGGATACAGAATTTCTTCCACCACCGGCGACAGCCGGTGTATCTCGTCGATGAACAACACATCGTTGGGTTCGAGATTGGTAAGCAGTGCAGCAAGATCGCCCGCGCGCTCCAGCACCGGACCGGAGGTATGGCGGATATTGACGCCCATCTCACGCGCGATGATTTGCGCCAAGGTCGTCTTGCCCAATCCCGGCGGACCGAACAGCAAGACATGGTCGAGCGGTTCTTTGCGCTGCTTTGCGGCCTGGATAAATATCTCCAGCTGCCCGCGAATCTTTTCCTGCCCGACGTATTCGTCGAGCTGTTTGGGGCGCAGCGCGCGCTCCAGCGCTTCCTCTTTCGGCGAGGCAGCAGCGGCTGAAATAATGCGCGGCTCAGCGGATAGGTCGTCGTTGTGGATCATGCTTTGGATAATAACTTAAGCGCCTGGCGAATGCCGTCGGATACCCCGGCCTCCTTGGGCAACTGCTTCGCAGCCCAATCCGCTTCCTTCTCGTTGTAGCCCAATGCCAGCAGCGCGTTGACAATATCGCCGGCGGACGATGCAGCAGGCGCTCCCTGTGTCGTGCCTGCAACACTTACGGAAAACTTTCCTTGCAGTTCCAGCAGCAAACGTTCGGCGGTCTTCTTACCCACGCCGGGGATTTTGGTCAGGCGCGTCGCATCCTTGTTCGCCACCGCCACTGCAAGGTCTCCCAGGCTCAGGCCGGAAAGCACCGACAGTGCAAGCTTGGGGCCTACACCGCTGATCTTGAGCAACTGGCGAAAAGCCGTGCGTTCTTCATGCGTCAGGAAACCAAACAGCAGATGCGCATCCTCGCGCACGATGAGCTGCGTGTGCAGCACCACTTTTTCATGCAGCGCGGGCAGGTTGTAGAAGGTGCTCATCGGCACGTCCACTTCGTAACCCACGCCCTGCACATCCAGCACGATCTGCGGCGGATTCTTTTCCAGCAGCGTGCCGCTCAACCTTCCAATCATGTATTTCCTTTAGTCAGTATCAGCGCCAGCGATAGCAGCGTGCCATGCACCATCATCGCACCGATGGTCGCCTTGATCGCATCGCCCAGTTGTTGCGGTTGTGCGGCATGGCGCATCAACAACAAGGCGGCTTTCACGCTCAACGGCAGCGCCAGGAAAGCCAGCAAGGCGAGCATAGGCAGCCAGCCCAGCAACACGCTGGCCAGCAGCCATATATAAGCCAGCGCCACGATCAACGCATAACCCCAACGTGCCAACGGTACCGGCAACCGCGCCACCCAGTGCAGCTTGCCCACTGCCTTATCGGCGGCACGATCGGGAAACTGATTTATGTAAAGCAGGTTAGTCACCAGCAGAGCGTAGGGCATGCCAACGATGAAGGGGGCAGCAGAAAAGCCTTTGCGCTGCACGAAATCGGTACCCACCGTGATGGCGAGAAAACCCGCAGCAACGCAAAACTCGCCCAGGCCGCGGCTGTTCAGGCGGAACGGCGGTGCGGAATAGGCCCATCCGATGAACAGCCCGGCGAGGCCGACATACATCAATTGCGGTGCAGTGCGCTCCATCAGCCATATTCCTGCGAGCGCCACACCGGCAAACAGCGCAAAACCAAACCTGCGCGTCTGCAACGGTGTCATCACCCCGTTCTGGATGAAACGGCTGCCTCCGGTAAACGGAAAAATTCGATCCGTATTTTGAGCATCGGTGCCGTTGAGGGCATCGTAATAATCATTGAGTACGTTCACCCCGGCATGTGCCAGCAAACCGAACAACAGGGTAACCAGCGCCAGCGGAACATCGAAAGCCACCGGCCCGTGCCAGATCGTCGCCAGGCCGATCAGGCATGCCATCATGCTGGCAGTCAGAAAGGCGGGGCGCGTCGCGGCGAAATAGCGAGCGAGCGGATTTGAAAATGTTGCGAGCGTCGGTTCCAGCGGTTGCGTCATACCAATCTCCCATGTCGTACACGAAAACCTTTGGTCGCCAATGCGCCCAGACCCATGCCGCCGTGCGCATGGCAGATCGCGCACGCCAGCGCATCTGCCGCATCGGGACTGGGTGTGCCGGATAGCTTCAACAGCCGTTGCACCATCGCCTGCACTTGTTCCTTGTCGGCGTGGCCGTTGCCGACCACCGCCTGTTTTACCTGCAGCGCCGTGTATTCCGCCACCGGCAGATCCGCCAGCACCGCAGCACAGATCGCCGCACCGCGCGCCTGCCCCAACAAAAGCGTGGATTGCGGATTCACGTTCACAAATACCTTTTCCACAGCAACTTGCTCCGGCTTATGCTGCGCGATGACCTCGCTCAATCCACTCAGGATCACTTTCAGCCGTTCCGGCAATTCACCGTCTGGCGTCTTGATGCAGCCGCTCCCGACGTAGTGCAAATGCTGGCCTTCTTTATCGAGCACACCAAACCCCGTGATGCGCAGGCCGGGATCGATGCCTAAAATCCGGACTGAGGATTGAGGACTGAGGTCTGAGTAAACCCCAACCCTTCCCGACCTCCCCTTGTCAGGGGAGGAGCTAATGGCTTCTCTCCCGGCGCAGAAGGGTTAGTGCAGAAATATATTTCTCAGTCCTCAGTCCTAACACCTCAGTCCTGCTTCTCATTCCTCAAGCACCGCATTGGTAAAGACCTCCTGCACGTCGCCAAGATCTTCCAGCGCATCCAGCAGTTTCTGCATCTTCACGGCGTCGTCGCCTTTCAACTCAATATCGGTGTCAGCCTTCATGGTGACTTCGCCCATTTCCGGCTTGAATCCGGCCGCTTCCAGACGCTGCTTCACTGCCATGTAATCATGCGCCGAGGTGATGACCTCGATACTGCCGTCGTCGTTATTGATGATGTCTTCGGCACCCGCATCCAGCGCCACTTCCATCAGCGCGTTCTCGTCGGTACCGGGGGCGAAGATCATCTGGCCGCAATGCTTGAACAGGAAAGAAACGGAACCGTCGGTGCCCAGGTTGCCGCCATTTTTGGCGAAGGCATGGCGCACGTCGGCCACGGTGCGCGTCTTGTTGTCGGTCATGCAGTCCACGATCACCGCCGCGCCGTTAATGCCGTAGCCCTCGTAGCGCAACTCCATGTAGTCCACGCCTTCCAGTTCGCCCGCCCCGCGCTTGATGGCGCGCTCAACGTTGTCCTTGGGCATGTTCTGGTCATAGGCCTTTTCCATCGCAAGGCGCAGGCGCGGATTAATATCCGGGTCGCTGCCGCCCAGCTTTGCCGCCACAGTGATCTCCTTGATCAGGCGGGTGAATATCTGGCCGCGTTTGGCATCCTGACGCCCTTTGCGGTGTTGAATATTTGCCCATTTACTATGGCCTGCCATGATACTTCCTCAACTAAACAAAATAAGCCGGATGGTACCATTTCGCACCATATTGACCAAAGCCACATGCCAGAACAGGTAATTGACTTGCATCAAGAAATGAAAGAACCTGCCGCTATTATCTCTACATTTCATTTATATCCATCCGAAGGAGCGTGCCATGAAGTTTCGCCATTTATTAATCCTGTCCGCAACGATGCTTTTGACGGGCAACGCGCTCGCCGACGAAGCCCTGCTCAGAAAGAGCGGCTGCTTTGCCTGCCATACCGTGGACAAGAAGCTCGTGGGGCCTGCGTTGAAGGATATCGCGGCCAAGTACAAGGGCACCCCCGGCGCTGTTGGCACGCTGGCCAAGAAAGTGCGCGCCGGCGGCTCCGGCAATTGGGGCACGATCGCCATGGCACCGGCACCCGCCACTGTGAGTGATGAAGATCTCAAGACAGCAATCGCCTACATCCTCACCCTCAAATAACCCCGCTATAACAAACAGGCCAACTTCAAGCTGGCCTGTTATGTGGTACGGGTGATTTCCGGCAGTTTACTGCTCGTGCTTCATCATTTCTTCGCCGTGTTTGCCGTGCATCTTCTCATGCATCTTCTGCATGTAGTCGTTCAGTTCATCCTTGCTGATTTTGCCGTCTTTATTGGCGTCGATCTCGTCGAAGTGCTTGAATAGCATGGGCATCCCGATTTCCGCCTCGTCTTTGCTCAAAAGACCGTCATGGTTGATATCGACCTCGTCAAAGCGCGAGTCGTGGTGCACATCGCATTTATCCATCATTTTCTTGTGCGCGGCCTCCAGCTCTTCGCGGGTGATCTTGCCGTCATGGTTGGCATCCATTTCCTTGAAATGCGCGCTGTGGAATGCGTCAAATTCCTGCTTGCTGATCACGCCATCGCCGTTCTTGTCCATTTCCTTGAAAAACATGCCTCCCGCCGCACCCTCTTGTCCCATGTCGCAAGCCAGCGCCAGCGGAGACGCACATACCAGACAGCCCGCCATGATCAATTTGGATAACGCTCTCATACTTACTCTCCCGTGTGGTTAATGAGCCCGCCCGTCATTCAGGCAGTGTCTTGCAGACAGATTAACACGAAGGAAGTTCAGCAGCAGGGCGGCAGGTTATAATCAGCGGGAATTTTTTCAGCATTGCCCAATGAACATATTTTACGAAGAAGACGGTGGTTTCAAGGTCGGCAATATCCTTACCGACAACACCACCTCCCTGCAGGTCGAGAACACCCACGGCAAGCGCAGCAAGATCAAATCGGCCAACGTCATGCTGCGCTTTGCCCAGCCCGGCATGTCCGAATTCCTGACGCAGGCGGAGCAAGTGGCCGCTGACATCGACGTCGACTTCCTGTGGGAAGCCTCGCCGCAGGACGAATTCGAATTTGGCACCCTGGCCCAGGAATATTTCGGCCATACCCCCAACCCCATCGAAGCGGCAGGGGCATTGATCCGTTTGCATGGCTCGCCCATGCATTTCTACAAGAAGGGCAAGGGCCGCTACAAAGCCGCGCCGCCCGACGCCCTGAGGTCTGCCCTCGCCAGCGTCGAGAAAAAACGCCTGCAGGCCGAACTGCAAGCGCGCTATACCGAACAACTCGGCAACTTCCAGTTGCCTGCCGAATTCGCCGAACATCTGTCCATGGTCCTGTACAAACCGGACCGCAACACCATTGAAGTCAAGGCGCTGGAAGCCGCCTGTGCCGCCACCCATATGTCCGCAGCGCACCTGCTGCATCGCTGCGGTGCACTGCCTTCCACGCACGACTACCACCTGAACAAATTCCTGTTCGAGAATTTCCCGCGCGGCACTGCCTTCCCCGAAATTACGGTGGAAGAGCATCCCGAGCTGCCCTTGGCGGCCGTTAACGCCTTCAGCATCGACGATGCCAGCACCACCGAAATCGATGACGCGTTCTCGCTCGAAAAGCTGCCCAACGGCAACTGGCGCATCGGCGTCCACATCGCCGCGCCCACGCTAGGCATCGCCCCGAACTCGCCCATAGACGCCATCGCCGCACAACGCATGTCTACCGTATACATGCCGGGCGACAAAATCACCATGCTGCCGGACAACGTGGTGCAAGCCTTCACGCTGCGCGCCGACAAGGTCTGCCCCGCACTGTCGCTGTATGTGGAAGCGGATGCTGCTTCGCTGGCTGTCGTCGGCAGCGAAAGCCGCATCGAACGCCTGCACATCGCCGCCAACTTGCGCCATGACACGCTGGAACCCCTGTTCAACGAAGAAACAATGGCCGCAGGCAAACTCGATTACGCCTACGCCCCCGAACTCAAGTTGCTGTGGGACTTCGCCAACAAGCTTGAAGCCACGCGCGGCAAATCCGCCGACAACAGCACGCAGCAGATCGACTACACCTTTGATGTCGTGAACGACCGCATCACCATCGGCCATCGCCTGCGCGGTTCGCCCATCGACAAGGTCGTGTCGGAACTGATGATCCTGGCCAACAGCACCTGGGGCAAACTGCTGGACGACAACAGCGTGGCCGGCATCTACCGCACGCAAAACAACGGCAAGGTAAAGATGAGCACCGTCGCCGCGCCGCATCAGGGCCTGGGCGTATCGCACTACGCATGGTCGAGTTCGCCGCTGCGCCGCTATGTCGACCTGGTGAACCAGCGCCAGATCATGAGCGTATTGCGCGGTGAAACACCGGCCTACGGCAAAAACGACACCGCGCTGTTCGCCATCCTGCGCGACTTTGACACGGCCTACACCACCTACAACGAATTCCAGCGCGAAATGGAACGCTACTGGTGCCTGCGCTGGCTGATACAAGAAGACGTGAAGCAAGTTGAAGCCACTGTGCTGCGCGAGAACCTGGTCAAACTTGCCGACATCCCGCTGATCGGGCGCATTCCTTCGCTGCCGGAAACGCCACCCAACAGCAAAGTCACCCTGGAAATCGGCGACATTGATTTGCTCGACCTGAATTTCGACGCGCGTTATGTGGCCAGCATGGAGGTTGCTGCATGAGTTTCGCGCCCGCCAGCTTGCTGCAACAGCCGAAGCCGCGCCTGTCGCTCTCCGTGCTGTTCTCGATCAGCCTGCACGTCTTCGTATTGTTCGGCATCACCTTTGTCGTGCCCATCGGAAAAAACATACCGATCGTCAGCCAGCCGCTGGAAGTTGTGCTGGTCAACAGCAAATCGGGAAACCGGCCGAATAGCGCCACCGCGTATGCACAGAACAACCTCGACGCCGGCGGCAATACCGACGACGATCATCGTGCCAGGACACCCTTCCCGGTACTTGGCGACGGCAAACACTTCACGCCGGAACAAGTGATGCAGCATCTGCGTCAACTGGAACAGGAAACCAAGCGCCTGCTCACGCGCAGCAAGAGCAATTACAGCGTGGCGCAGAACAAAACCCAGAAACAGCAACATGAAAATTCCGGCACCAACGGCCAGGACCTGATCAAACGCTCGCTGGAAATCGCGCGTCTGGAAGCCCAGATCAACAAAACCCTGGACATGTACGAGAAGCTGCCCAGGCGAAAATTCATCGGTTCACGCACCCAGGAATACCGCTTTGCCCAATACGTGGAAGACTGGCGCTCCAAAGTCGAACGCATCGGCAACATGAACTACCCCGAGATGGCGCGCCGCGACAAGATCTACGGCAGGCTCGCCCTCACTGTTTCCATCCGCTCCGACGGCAGCGTGGAAAGCATTGAAGTCAACCGCCCCTCCGGCCAGCGCATCCTGGACGCCTCCGCCATCCGCATCGTCAAACTCTCCGCCCCCTTCGCCCCCTTCCCGCCCGACATCCGCAAAGACACCGACATCATCAGCATCACCCGTACGTGGATATTCACCTCAACTGACAAGCTCGAAAGCGAGTAGCGATCCGAGCAACGAGCAGGGGCCCCGCGTAGCGGGGATGGGAGTGTCCGCGAGTGGTCGCCGTCGCCGAATCCTCTGCTTAAGTGAAGTAACACCACTTTTACTGAGGCGACCACCAGAGATGGTACCGAACATCTCGAATAGCGCGGTACAATCGCCGCAAAGAATTATTTCGAACACATGCTTGAATAGCCCGACAGCTCCAAAAGCAACACAGTAATTCAGTTCCGAAAAAAACTGGTTTTAACCAGCCGCTTCTTCGCCAGATTAATTACGTTGTTATCATCGAGCGCTGAATTATGATCTCTACACGAGCAAGTGGAATATTGCTGCATCCCACATCGCTTCCCGGACAATTCGGTTCAGGCGATTTCGGCGCTGCCGCATATCAGTTTGTGGACTGGCTGGTCAAAGCCGGGCAAACCTACTGGCAAATGTTGCCTCTCGGAGAATTGGACCAGGGCAATTCGCCCTACACAAGCAGTTCGGCCTTCGCCGGCAGTTCGCTATTGATTGATCTCGAAGAGTTGGCGGCGCAAGGCTGGCTTGATGCGAACGACCTGATTCCAAGTCCCGAATTCAATGCCGACCGCGTCCATTTTGACCCGGTCAAATCCTTTCGCATGCAACGCTTGCAGACTGCCGCACGGCATTTTTTTTCAGTGCCCGGTAAAAGCAATTACCCGGAGTATCTGGCGTTTTGTGAAGCGGAAAAACACTGGCTGGACGATTTTGCATTATTCAAAGCAATAGAACATCACGAGCAAGGCCGCAAGTGGAATCAATGGCCGGTGGAACTGGTCAGGCGCGATCCGAACGCGCTCGCCGATGCCAACCAGCGCTATGCGGAAGAAGTCGCGTTCTGGAAATTCTGCCAGTGGTGTTTCTACCGGCAGTGGCTGTTGCTGAAGAAATATGCAAACGATCGCGGCATTCAGATGATCGGCGACGTCCCCATTTTTGTCTCCTATCAAAGTGCAGACGTGTGGGAACATCAGGCGCTGTTTGAGCTTGATGCCAATGGCAATCCAATCGTGATTGCGGGCGTGCCGCCTGACTATTTCAGCGCGACCGGACAACTGTGGGGAAATCCGCTCTACCGCTGGGACATTCACAAACAAACCAACTACATCTGGTGGGTAGACCGATTAGCCCATGCGTTCCGGCTTTTCGATCTTGTCCGCATCGATCATTTTCGCGGCTTCGCCAGTTACTGGGCAACGCCGGCCGACGCGGTCGATGCCACAGGCGGGAAATGGGTGCCGGGCCCCGGAGAAGAACTGTTTGAAGCATTTCAAAAAGCATTCGGCAAGCTACCCATCATCGCCGAAGACCTGGGCCTGATCACACCGGACGTCATCAAGTTGCGAGACCAATTCAATCTGCCGGGAATGCGTATCCTGCAGTTTGCATTTGGCGACAATGACAGCAACTTCTTCTTGCCGCACCACTACGTAGCCAACACCGTTGCCTATACCGGCACGCACGACAATGACACCAGTCTGGGCTGGTGGAATACTGCAAAAGAGCACGAGAAGAGTTTTGCGAAGTACTACCTGAAGAGCGACGGCACGGAAATCAATTGGGACATGATGAATTCGCTCGCCGCCTCCGCTGCCGACACAGTGATTTTTCCGCTGCAGGATGTGCTTGGACTGGATAGCCGTCATCGCATGAACTTGCCGGGAACGGCCTGGGACAATTGGGAATGGCGGTTCTCATGGGAGCAACTGCAGGACGCGCTTACGGAAAGATTGGTTAAGCTGACGAGCTTGCATATGCGAAATCAGAAAGTTCCCTGAACATCCCTTTTCCCCCTCACTTGGAATGCGAGTGACAGACGGTTAGAATGAGCATCATGTACCGCTCTGTTCTTCTGAAACTGTTGCTTGTCTTCGCCCTGCTGTTCGCCCAGCAAGGTGCGGTTACGCACAGCATCTCGCATGTGCTGGCCGAGCAATCGCAAGACCAGTCCCTGCCGCATCATCAGCATTGCGACCTGTGCGCAGTCTATGCCCAGATCGGCAGCGCCATCAGCAGCAGCCACGTTTCTTTCGATTTCACTTCGTCTTTCGACGAGACACTCACCGCCCATTCAGTTTCTTTCCGCTCCATCGCGTTCACCGCCTTTGCGGCACGCGCGCCACCTTTCTCCGCTTAAAGATATTTCGATTCCCTGTGCAACACGTGCGGGGTTTTTGTGATTGCTTTTGAGGAGTAAAACATGTTCAAAAGAATCTGCTCGAGTACGGCCATGGCTGTACTGTTGAGCCATTCCATACTCGCTTCCGCTGCCGGCACGGCAAGCGAGAACGCATTCAACCCTGCGCTTTCGTTCATTCTGTCCGGCACCTATGGCAGTTTGCAGCGCGACCCCGCCATACCCGCCACCGGTTTCGCCATGAATCCCGTTCCGGGACATGAGCAGGGTTTCAATCTGGGCGAATCCGAGCTGGGCATTTCCGCCAATGTCGATCCGCAATTTCGAGGCGTAGCCACCATCTCGCTGTTGCCTGCCGGCGGTGCCAGTGTGGAAAACGCCTTCGTGCAAACCACTGCACTGGAGGACGGGCTCAATCTCAAGTTCGGCCGTTACTTTTCGGGATTGGGCTATTTGAACGAGCAACACGCGCACACTTGGGATTTCGTCGATCAGCCGCTGGTGTATTCCGTTCTGTGGGGAGACCAGTTGAATGAGGACGGTGTGCAACTCAAATGGCTGGCGCCGACCGACATGTTCGTGGAAATCGGCGGCGAAATAGGCAAGGGCCGCAACTTCCCCGGCACGGATACCGCGAAGAACGGCAGCGGCGCCGGTGTACTGTTCGCGCATGTCGGTGACGACATCGGCATCGAGTATAGCTGGCGTGCCGGCTTGTCGCTGTACCAAACGAAGCAGACGAAAGCGCTGAGCACTGATGTACCCAATTTGCTTGGCACCACCAGGAGCGACAGCTTCACCGGCACCAGCACTACTGCCGGACTCGATTTCGTTTGGAAGTATTCGCCCAACGGCAATTTCCGCGAACGTTACCTCAAAGTACAGAGCGAATATTTCCGCCGCAAGCAAAACGGCCAACTGACTTTCGACACAACGGGCGTCAACATCACCGACGGCTACACCGTTGTGCAAAGCGGCTGGTATGTGCAGAGTGTGTATCAGTTCATGCCGGCCTGGCGCACCGGCTTGCGCTACGACCGGCTTGATCCGGGCACTGCGACCGTGGGCGCACTGAACGCAGACAACGTCATTGCCAGCTACGCCTACAACCCGTCGCGCCTCACCTGGATGGCGGATTACAGCCCCAGCGAATTTTCGCGCATACGACTGCAATTCGCTCACGACAACTCGCGGCAAGGTCTGCCGGATAACCAGGTATTCGTGCAGTACATCATGGCCCTGGGTGCGCATGGTGCGCATCAATATTAATGACTATATCAACAGCAACCCCTCCCAGCCTCCCCTTGTCAGGGGAGGAGCGGCTCGGCTCTCCCCCTGATAAGGGGGAGTTGGAGGGGGTTTTGTTCCCGCTCCTGCATACCAAATTGATTGAAAAATATCGGAGTCACGACATGAAAAATTATTTGTTCTTCGCATTGTTTCTTCTCGCCTTCCCCGTCCACGCCGCACTCAACGTATTCGCCTGCGAACCGGAATGGGCGGCACTCACTCAACAACTGGCTGGCGACAAGGCGAACATCTACACTGCCACCGCCGCACTGCAGGACCCGCACCAGATACAGGCACGCCCCAGCCTGATCGCCAAGGCGCGCAGCGCGCAACTGCTGGTATGTACCGGCGCGGAACTGGAAGTCGGCTGGATGCCGGTGGTCTTGCAGGAGTCTGCCAACAGCAGAATCCAGCCCGGCAGCAGCGGACATTTCGAAGCGGCCAAATTCGTCACTATGCTGGAAGTACCCACCCGTCTGGATCGCGCAAGTGGCGATGTGCATGCAGCAGGCAATCCGCACATCCAGACCGACGCCCGGAATTTTCTGCCCATTGCGGAAGCGCTCGGCAAACGTCTGATCGAGCTTGATCCGGCGAACGCGGCCTATTACCAGCAACGTCTCACCACCTTCACCCAACAGTGGCGCGCCGCCATTGCCAAATGGGAAAAACAGGCTGCACCGTTGAGAGGCATACCCGTGATCGTGCATCACAAGGGTTTCCCCTACATGAACGACTGGCTGGGACTGGTGGAAGTCGCCGAACTGGAACCCAAGCCGGGCATGGAGCCCAGCGCCGCTTATCTCGGAAAGGTGTTGAACGACCTGCAGCAGCACCCGGCACGCATGGTGTTGCGCGCAGCGTATCAAAGCGAACGGCCGTCGGAATGGATCGCGGAACGCGCGCATGTTCCCGCCGTGATGTTGCCCTATACCGTGGGCGGCACGCCGCAAGCCACCGATCTGTTTTCGCTGTTTGACGATACGATCGCTCGTTTGCTGGCGGGATTGAAATGATTCTCTTCACTCAACATTCCCTCACCCTAGCCCTCTCCCGCCTGCGGGAGAGGGAATTTCAGCTCCTTCTCCCGCAAGCGGGAGAAGGTTGGGATGAGGGGAGTTAAGGATGAACAACTCTTAACTATGGAACTCCCATGAACTCAATTGAACTCGAAATACTCCTTCCCGCCTTCATCGCCGGTCTGCTCGTACTCGCCACGCACATCCCTTTCGGCATGCGCGTATTGCAGCGCGGCGTGATCTTCGCCGACCTTGCGGTAGCGCAGATCGCGGGACTCGGCGTAGTCATCGCCGGACTGCTCGACCTCACCGAACATCCGCTGCTGGTACAGCTCATCGCCGTGGCCAGTGCGTTGTGCGGCGCAGCATTGCTGGCGTGGATCGAACGGCGAGCGCCGGAAGTAAAAGAGGCCTGCATCGGCCTCACTTTCGTTCTTGCTGCCAGTCTGGGCATCCTGCTGATGAGCCATGACGTGCATGCAGGCGAACACCTGAAAGACCTGCTGGTCGGACAGATCCTGTGGGTGAGCAATACGCAACTCATCGCCACTGCGGTGGTTACGGTAGCACTGCTCGCCATCTGGAATGGTTTTCGCCAGCGCCTCGGCGATTTCGGCTTCTATGCGCTGTTCGCCATCGCCATCACCGCCTCGGTGCAACTGGTCGGCATCTACCTGGTCTTCGCCAGCCTGATCGTGCCCGCGCTGGTGACCTGGCGCCAGACCAGACGCCGTTATCTTTTCGCTTTCACCGTCGGTATCGCGGGTTATGTGCTGGGCCTATTGCTGTCCGTCTGGCTCGATCTGCCGACCGGTGCCGCCATCGTATGGGCGATGATGTTGTGCGCAGGAGTCATGTTTTTCATCAGGAAAAAGTATTGACCTCTCTTTACGCGCCCGTCCTGCCTGCTTCCGCAAGCAGGAGGTGTGCTATATTCCCCATCCGCGAATGAGGGACGATGTATGTCGTTGGGTAAAAAGGTCTTTGCCGCACCTGCCAGACTCTGGATGAATTGGCCGCTTTGGGGCGGCTTGCTGGCGGTATTGCTGCTGACGAAGCATGTCTGGGTACTTTTCGCACCCGCCGAGCATGCCATTCCCGGTACGACAGTTGCAACACAATCGGCGCAAGCTGAACAGTTGTTCGGCACCGTGAGTACTACCACCTCGTCTGCATCGCTTAATGGTATCCGGCCCATTGGCATTTTTGCGAGCCGCACAAAAGGCTTTGCCGTCCTGCTGACCGAAACCGGCCAGATTGGCGTAGGGCTGGGGGGAGAGGTTGTACCGGGTGTGCGCCTGGTCGAGACGCAGCCCGAATATGTCATTCTGGAACGCAACGGTGTAAGGCAACGCGTCGAACTGAGCAAGGCTCCCGCAGCCGCTGGCGGAGTCACCCCGGTACGGGATGCAGCGCCGGTGCGCGGCATGACAGTACCCCCGGCAGGTGGAAGACTGCTGGACCAGCTCACACCGGAACAGCAAGCGATATTGCAACAGCAGCAGCAAGAATTAAGAAGGGGAAGACATTGATTAACAGCATTTTGCGACGAACCCTGCTGATATGCAGCCTGGCGATCATGTTCGCAACTCCGTGCCACGCGGAAAAGCAGGAAGAAGAACTGGTTTCGCTGAACTTCGTCAACGCCGACATTCAGGAAGTCATCCGCGCCATTTCGCAAATCTCCAAAAAGAATTTCCTCGTCGATCCGCGCGTAAAGGGCACCATTAATATAGTCTCCGCCACACCGGTCTCGCCCGCGCTGGGCTATGACATCCTGCTCTCCGCCTTGCGCCTGCAGGGCTATGCCGCGGTTGAATCAAACGGCGTGACCCAGATCATCCCCGAAGCCGATGCCAAGCTGCATGTCGACTCGCTCGCACAGGGACGCGGCGACAAACTGGTCACCCGTGTGTTCATCCTGAAATATGAATCCGCCTCGCAACTGGTCAACATCGTGCGTCCCATGATTGCCCCGAACAACGTGGTGGTGGCTTATCCTTCGAGCAACGCGCTGGTGGTGACCGATTACGCCAGCAGCATCCGTCGCATTGAGAAACTCATCGATTCCATCGACCAGCCCAATGGCGACACGCCGCTGGTCATCCCCGTCATGCACGCCTCGGCTGTCGACCTTGCCAACATCATCAACAAACTGATGCCGGAAGCCACGACCCCTCAGACCGGTGGCGACGATAACCAGCGCTTCGTGCTGGTTGCGGACAGCCGCACCAACGGCCTGCTGCTGCGTTCGGATAATCCCGGCCGCATTGCGCGCGTCAAGGAACTGGTGGCCAAGCTGGACAGCGCAGCCAACGTCCCCGGCAACATCCATGTGGTGACACTCAAGAACGTCGATGCGACCAAACTCGCGCAGACCCTGCGCTCAGTCATGAGCGGCGATACTTCAGCCGCGGCTACCGCCACCTCCACGCCGGGCAACATGCAGCAGGCTTCCTCCGCACCTTCCGGCGGCGGCATGATCCAGGCCGACACCTCGTCCAACTCGCTGATCATCACCGCCTCCGAACCGGTCTATAACAACATCCGCTCTGTCATCGAAAAACTGGATGTGCGCCGTCCGCAAATTTTTGTTGAAGCGCTCATCGTCGAAGTAACGGCCGACAAGGCTGCCGAATTCGGCGTGCAATGGCAGAACCTGACCGGTATCAACAAGAGCGGCACCAACATCATCGGCGGCACCAATTTCGGCACGACCAACAACATCATCGGCGCGTCAGCCAGCCTGACCTCGGTCGGGCAGGGCCTTAACATTGGCCTCGTGAACGGAACCACCACGCTGGTGGACGGCACCACGATACTCAATCTCGGCATGCTGGCACACGCGCTGGAGTCAGACACCAATGCCAACATCCTGTCCGCGCCAAACCTGATGACGCTGGACAACGAAGAAGCCAAGATCGTGGTCGGCCAGAACGTACCCTTCATCACCGGCTCGTACACCAATACAGGTTCGAGCAGCACGGCGGCCAACCCGTTCCAGACCATTGAACGCAAGGACGTCGGTCTGACTTTGAAGATCAAGCCGCAGATCATGCAGGGCGGCACGGTGAAGCTGCAGGTCTATCAGGAAGTATCGAGCGTGGTTGCTTCGTCTGCCTCCTCGACTGCGGGCGTCACCACCAACAAACGCTCCATCGAATCCAATATCCTGGTGGATGAAAACCAGATCGTCGTGCTGGGCGGCCTGATCCAGGACTCGGTCAGCGATGTAGCCAGCAAGACGCCGCTGCTGGGCGACATCCCGGTTCTCGGTCACCTGTTCCGCTATGAAACACGGCAGCACACCAAAACCAACCTGATGGTGTTCATCCGTCCCTACATCATGTACCAGTCGGACGGCTACCAGAAACTCACCAGCGAGCGTTACGAACAGGCGAGCAAAATTCGCCAGGATGCGCGCATGCCCGACCACTGGATATTGCCGAACGACGACAAGAACAAGGCGTTGCCTCCGATCCAGTCCGAGGACAAGGTTCCTCCCGTCAAAGCTCCCGCAGCATCCTTTACCACTGATGCCGCGAGCGCTCCTGCAGCTGCATCGCCAGCCGACCATTGATGCCGCCGTGACCCAGACCGCGATTAACCGCCGCGCCGCCCGCCGTCTGCCCTACTCCTTTGCCAAGACGCAGGGCGTGGTGCTGACCGATTGCGATGAGCGCGCGGCACTCGCGGTGCGCCGCGATGCCAAACCGGAAGCCATTGCCGAAGTGATGCGCCAGCTTGCGCTGCCGGTGGATGCCACGCTGGTGGATGCGGAAGACTTCGAACACATCCTCAGCGATGCGTATTCGCAGGCCGACGAATCCACCGCCATGCTGCTCGACGATGCCGAACAGGACATGGACCTGTCCATGCTGCTGCACGACCTGCCCAAATCCACCGACCTGCTCGAATCGGAAAACGATGCGCCGGTGATTCGCATGATCAATGCGCTGCTCGCGCAAGCCGTGCGCGACAACGCTTCCGACATCCACATCGAACCGTTCGAAACACGCTCGGTGGTGCGCTTCCGTCTCGACGGCACGTTGAAAGACATCGCCGAACCGCACCGCGCGCTGCATGCCGCGATGGTCTCGCGCATCAAGGTCATGGCCGACCTCGACATCGCCGAAAAACGCCTGCCGCAGGATGGTCGCATTGCGCTGCGTCTCGCAGGCCGCCCAGTGGATGTGCGCGTTTCAACGCTGCCCACCGGACACGGCGAGCGCGTGGTGATGCGTTTGCTCGACAAGGAAGCGGGACGCCTCGACCTCACCAAACTCGGCATGAGCGCAAAGTCGCTCGAAGCCATGATGCGCCTCACCGCGCAACCGCACGGCATCGTGCTGGTGACTGGGCCCACCGGCTCCGGCAAGACGACTACCTTATATGCAGCACTGTCCTGCATCGACGCCACTGTCACCAACGTGATGACGGTGGAAGACCCGGTGGAATACGATCTCGACGGCATCAGCCAGACGCAGGTCAACCCGCGCATCGACATGAGCTTCGCTCGCGCGCTGCGCGCCATCCTTCGTCAGGACCCGGACGTGATCATGATCGGCGAAATCCGCGACCTGGAAACGGCGCAGATCGCCGTGCAGTCCAGCCTGACGGGACATTTGGTACTAGCAACATTGCACACCAACGACACCGTAAGCGCCGTCACCCGCCTCACCGACATGGGCGTGGAACCTTTTCTGCTCTCCTCCAGCATCGTCGGCATACTAGCGCAACGACTGGTGCGCTGCCTGTGCCCGGAATGCCGCGAAGCGTACAAACCGGATGACGCGGAACTCGCGCTGCTCTCCCGCTTCGGCAAACCGGATGTGATCTATCGCCCCGTCGGCTGCGCCAAATGCAACCAGACCGGCTATCGCGGCCGCACCGGCATCTACGAATTGCTCGAAGTGGACGACACCCTGCGCAGCATGATCCACTCGCGCGAAAGCGAACAGCACCTGCGCGACTATGCCATGAAGAGCGGCATGCTTAACCTGCGCGATGATGGATTGCGCTGGGTTGTTAGCGGGAACACTTCGCTGGAAGAAGTGATACGCGTGACGCGGGATTGAGGTGGCGGATGAAGGCTTTCAAAAATCTATCGAATTACTCCGCCGTTCGCCCTGAGCTTGTTGAAGGGCTTGTTAGGTCGAATACGCTTTAGGTGTTTCAGTGCAGATGCCAAAAAAACCAATCGCTGTATGTTTTCTAATCGTTGCTTTTGCCTTATATGCGCTTAGCATCTTTTTTTACTACAAACATGGTTGCCTTTTTGACGGCAAGCATTGGGAAGGCGATATTCTTGCTGCAAGAGAAATGGGCACGTATTCGCTGTACAGTTTGGGGATCGCATCTGTCTCATTGGTTATTGGAGTTTGGCTATTGAAATCAACATTTCAAGAGACGCTTCGCGTTCTGAAGCTGGTGGGTGTGTTATCTATCCCAGCTTGGTTGCCTATGTCTTGCATGGCCGAAATGAAAGGCTCTCATGATTGCCAGCCAACATCTAACCCTGCGCTCAAGCAGGATAGCTCGCGTAGGGCGCAATAACCAACGGGCATTGCGCCGTATGTGTGATGCCTAAACATCCGGTGCAATGCGCTGCGCTTATTGCACCCTACGATACTGAAATTCAAAAACTATTTGCCACAGAGGACACAGAGACCACAGAGAAAGCTGATTCAAATCACCGAAGCCGTGCGCACCGCCTCACTCTCTGTGCGCTCTGTGTTCTCTGTGGCTAGATTTGCTTTTGAATTTGGATAAACCATGGCCGCATTCCACTACAACGCGTTAGACGCAGCAGGCAAAGCCAGCACCGGCATGATCGAAGCCGACTCGGCCCGTCTTGCCCGTACCCAGTTACGCGATAAAGGTTTGTTCGTGGTCGAACTGGATGCCCTGTCCGATACGTCCACGCAAAAAGACGCGCGCAGTTTCAACCTGCCGTTCCGCAAACGTATCCCACTGTCCGAAGTGAGCCTGATGCTGCGCCAACTCGCCACCCTGCTCGAAGCGGGATTACCGCTGGAACAGGCGTTGTCTGTGCTGATCGAACAGGGCGACAACCCGGCCATGCGCCAGGTCATCGCCGCCATGCGTTCGGAAGTGCTCGCCGGCAACACACTGGCGCGCGCCATGGACAAGCATAGAGACACCTTCCCCGAAATACACCGCGCGCTGATCAACGCGGGCGAAGCCTCCGGCGAACTTGCCACGGTGATGGACAAACTCGCCAGCTACTCGGAAGCACAGCAGGCCTTGCAGCAAAAGATCGGTCTTGCAATGGTGTATCCCGCTATTGTCGTCACCGTCGCCATCCTCGTAGTCGGTGGCCTGTTGGTCTTTGTGGTGCCGTCGGTAGTGGAAGTCTTCCAGCAGACGCGCCAGGCGCTGCCCTTGCTCACCCGCGGGCTAATCGCAGTGAGCGATTTCCTCTCCGCCACTTGGCTTTATTTGATCGCGATTTTCGTGATCGGTGGATTCGGCGCGCATCGCGCCCTGCAGCAGGAAGCGCTGCGTTACCAGTTTCACCTCAGACTCTTGCGCCTGCCCATCGTCGGCAAACTGATACGCGGCAGCAACACTGCGCGCATGGCCAGCACCTTGTCGATTCTGGTCGGCAGCGGCGTCGGCCTGCTCACCGCACTCACCGCCGCTTGCGGCGTGCTCACCAACCTGCCCATGCGCCGCGCGCTGGAAGATGCCGCGACGAAAGTGCGCGAAGGCGTGACGCTGAGCCGCGCGCTGGCCGCCTCCGGCCTGTTTCCGCCCGTGCTGGTTCACCTCATCGCCAGCGGCGAACAGAGCGGTCGCCTCGACACCATGCTGGACCGCGTCGCCAAACAGCAGACACAGGAAGTCTCCGGTTTCACTACCGCGCTCACTTCCATCCTCGAACCCGTGCTGATACTTTTCATGGGGGCGGTGGTACTGTTGATCGTACTGGCGATTTTGCTGCCGATCATCCAGATGAACCAGATGGTGAAGTGACGGTATAGGTTTTATCCCCTCTCCCGCTGGCGGGAGAGGGTTAGGGTGAGGGACGATGAGTTCAAACCAAATTGGTGAGATGCGTCGCCCCTCATCCCCGGCCCTTCTCCCGCTTGCGGGAGAAGGGAGTAAGTAAATTCATGACAAGGAAAGGCTCTTAATGAAAACCCAAAATCTCTCCCGCCGCCCTCGCGGCTTCACCCTGATTGAATTGTTGGTCGTCATCTTTATCCTCGGCGTGCTGGCTGCGCTGATCGTGCCCAAGGTAATGAGTCGCCCGGACGAGGCAAAAATCACTGCTGCCAAGGTAGATATCGCAACCATCACCCAACAGCTCAACATCTACAAACTGGATAACGGTCGCTATCCCACCACCGAACAAGGACTGATGGCACTGGTGAAGAAGCCCACCGTTGCCCCCATCCCGACCAACTGGAAGAGCGAGGGCTACCTGGATCGTTTGCGCAATGATCCGTGGAAACAACCTTACCAATACCTGCAACCCGGCGCACATGGTGCGTTCGACTTGTACAGCTTCGGCGCAGACGGAGTCGCCGGCGGTGAAGGCAACGATGCCGACATCGGCAACTGGCAAGACTGAAGCACACACAATGGCGCGCGGCTTCACGCTGCTGGAAATGCTGGTGGTACTGGTTGTCGCCAGCATCATGCTTTCCGTGGTGACGCTGAACCTGATGCCGAACGCGCAGACTGTGCTGCGCGAAGAATCGCAGCGCCTCGCCCTGCTGATGGAAAACGGCGCGATGAGTTCGCAGGCAGGCGGACAACCGCTGGCGTGGTCCGGCACCGGCAACAGCTACCGCTTCTGGATCCGCAACAAGGAAGGCGAATGGGTGCGCATCGAACGTGACAACCTGCTGCATCCGCGCAACCTGCCGGAAGCAGTGCGCATCGGCGATGTCAGCTTCAACGGACACCGCATCGAACCCGGCGCACTGGTCGTGCTCAGCCCCGAACTGTCGGCGAAAACTTTTCAAGTGACCCTGCTCAGCGACGATCTGGCCTCGAACGTCGTCGGCAACGGGCTGGGCAAGGTGGAAGTGGTGGCGGGGAAGACTCCATGAACGCATTGCCTCCAAACCGCAAACCCACCCCAGCCCTCCCTTCTCAGGGAGGGAGCGCTGCGTCCGCTCCTCCCCTGAGAAGGGGAGGTTGGGAGGGGTTGAGGTTGGACGTGAATAGTTTGACGCTCACCAATTCAATGATAAAGACCCAAAGTGGCTTCACCCTCATCGAAGTCCTCGTCGCCCTCTTCATCCTCGCCATTACCATGTCCGCCGTATCGCGCACAGCCAGTTCCAGCATCAACCATGTCGATGCACTGCGCACGCGCGTCATCGCCGACTGGGTCGCACAGAACCGCTTGGCAGCGCACCAGGCTCGCAATGACTATCCCGCGCCCGGCATCCAGACCGGCGAAGAAATCCAGGCGGGACAAACCTATCCCTGGCAGGAAGAAGTCATCGCCACCCCCAACCCCACCATGCGCCGCATCGTCGTCAATGTGTATGCGCCGGACGATGCGAAACATTCGTTGCGGGAGTTGACGGGATATCTGGTGCAGTTTCCAAGATGAGGAACGCATGAATAAAGCAATCTTAGCTATTGCTGTACTGTTTTCTATTTCAGCATGCAATAAGGACCCAAAATGCGTTTGGGAATTTGATGCCAAGCAGCGTGTTATATCTGCCTCAGCGCTTGACGATGACAGAATGATTGCCGTACTCACTAATAATGATATTCAAATCATTGATCTCAGGACAGGGAAAGCAATTAAACGTATCGCAAGTGGTGATTATGGCTATTTCCCAAATGGTCGCTCTGATTTACGCAGCATCGCTTGTGAAGATTCTATATGTTGGGTTGCCGGTGGATCACATTATGTAGGCTTTTTGGCCAAGATAAATACCGCCAATAATGAAAGGAATTTCATCGAGTCAGATCTATTTTCAGAAATATGGGACGTAGGTATTGGTCCAGCACACACCATCATTACCGGGCACGGTACCGAACTGGTAACAATATGGAACGCTGAGAACCTGCAACGCGTAAACAAGATTCAGCTATCCGATAGCAGAGAGGTTTATGCTGTGCATTACGACGGAAAGAATTTCCTCGCAGGAAACGACGCTGGCGAACTTGTTATTTGGGATGGAAGAACAAAAATACCCATGCACCGAATTATTGTCGAACCGGGGAATGACAAGTCTGAGTCCCAGCCTAGCCCTATTGATACTATTGCAACTGCAAATGGTTTTTTCATTGTTGGTGGCCATGAATATCTTGATCTTATCAATTCAAAAGCAATTTCCGACAAACGACATGTTGAACTTAAAGGCGCAACAGTTTCTAGTTGTGATTCATCCACTGATAGCCAAGTAGTTTGGTGTGGACTTACCAATGGTGTATTGGTAAGTGTCGGCTTTGACGGAGAAATAAAATCGTCTGAAAGAGTGCATGATCATGAAATTAGATTTGTTAAGGCGCTCCCCGGCATTGTTATTACTGCCAGCACAGACGGCATGGTACGAGCTCAATTAAACAAGCCTGGCTCAAGATAAATTGATAGCTCCCAAAAGAAAATCACATGGCTTCACCCTCATCGAACTGCTCGTTGCATTGTTCGTGTTCGCGATTTTGGCGATCACCGCCTATCGCGGCCTGAATGCGATAACCCAAACACGCGCCCACATTGATCTGGAGACACGCAAGTGGCAGGCGCTGGAGCGTTTCTTTGCGCGGCTGGATGGCGAGACGGCGCAGGTGTTGCAGCGCCCGGTACGCACGGCGAACGGCGCGGAAGCTCCCGCCTGGGTGGGGACGCCTTCCACCACCGAAAGTCTGGAGGATGCGCAACTGGCCTTCACACGCAATGGCGGTTTGGATGCCGATGGCGCGCCTCTGCCGCCGCAGCGCATCGGCTATCGCCTGCGCCAGGACAAGCTGGAGCTGTTGCGCTGGACTGCGCTGGATAGCGCCCCGTACAATGTGCCGACCGTGGATGCGCTGCTGGAAGGTGTTGCTGAATTCAACGTGCGCCACCTGACCAGCCATATGACCTGGGAGACGCAATGGCCGCCGAAGGTTGCCGATGCAGTGCTACCCAAGGGGGTGGAAGTGGAACTGGTATTGAAGAGCGGCGAAAAATTAACGCGGTTTTTTTCGCTGCAATGAATATTCGAACACAACGCGGCGTGGCTCTGGTAATGGTGCTGCTGATCGTGGCCATGGCCACCACCATTGCCGCGTTCATGGCACAGCAGCAGGGTTTCTGGCAGCGCGAGGTGGCGAACGGACGCGACCGGGCGCAGGCTCGGCGCATTGCCGAGGCTGGCATAGACTGGGCGCGCGCGGTGCTGGCGGACGATGCGTCGGTTACCCAATCCGACAACGCCAAGGAAATGTGGGCGATGCAGTTGCCTGCCATTCCGGTGGAAGGCGGCGAGGTGCAGGGCTATATCATCGACCAGCAGGGATTGTTCAACCTGAACAATCTGGTGAGCAACGGCGTGGCAAGTGCACCCGATCTGGCGCGCTTCCAGCGCTTGCTTACGGCACTGGGCCTGCCACAGGAACTGGGCGGCGCGCTGGTGGATTGGGAGGATGTCAATAACGAAACGATGGCAAACGGTGCGGAAGACGAGTATTACATGAATCTTCCGCAACCTTACCGTTGCGCCAACCGCCCGCTGTCGGACATCGGTGAACTGGTGTCGGTGAAAGGCTTCGATGCAGCTATCATCAAGCGCCTGCAGCCTTTTGTAAGCGTATTGCCGGAATCGAATACGGCGGTGAACGTGAACTTCGCCCCACCGGAGGTATTGATGGCGATATTGCCGGGCCTGACGCTGCAGGATGCGCGGCAGATCGTGACGCAGATCAAGTCGACGCCGTTCAAAAGTACGGCGGATTTTTTACAACAATTGCCCAGAGGCGTGTCACAGGACAACACAATGATTAGCGTAAGCAGCCAATATTTCATGGTGACCGGATATGCCACCCAGGGCGACGGCGCGTCGGCAGCACATGCCCTGTTGCACCGCACCAGCACCTGGGCAACACAAGTCAGAAAGAGCCTGCAATGAACCTGCGTATCTACCTCACCGCACACTGGCAGGATGCCGCCTCGCCCTGCCCCTGGGCATTGCTGGACGACGATGGCAATGTGCGCGATTCCGGCTCCGGCAATCTGGCCGCAATGCCCCAGAGCGACGATGCAACGGTGATCGTCTCCGCCGAGCGCGTGCTGGCAACGACCGCCGTGCTACCCAAGATCAAACGCAGCAAACTGGAAACGGCACTGCCCTTTGCGCTGGAAGACGCATTGATCGATGACGTGAGCGAGGCACATGTCACTGTCGGCGCGAAGCTGCCGGATGGGCGCACCGTGCTGTACACCCTGAACAAGAGTTGGTTGACCCGATTCGTCGATGCCAGCACCGCTGCCAAGTTGCGTGTGCGCCGCATCGTGCCGGAGTTTTGCCTGCTGCCGACACGCGCGAACGAATGGAGTTTGGCGTGGGATGGCGCGCAGGGTTTTCTGGCAACAGCAAACAGCCAGGGCGGCGCGCTGGATAGCGGCAGCGATGCTCGCGCTCCTGTCGGATTGCAATTGCGTCTGCAGACCGAGGCACCCGCAGCATTGCGCCTGTTTGCGCTCGGCAGCGAGGTGCAGGCCCCTAACTGGGGCATCAAGGTTCCGGTGATTTTCGAGAAACAGAGTTTTGATTGGCGTAAGACGGCGATCCCTGCGGATGCGCCCAACCTGCTGTGGGGCAAGTTTGCCCCGCCGCCGCGCATCAGCGAATTCTGGCCCTGGCTGCGTCCGGCGTTGATGGCGGCGTTGCTGCTGTTCGGCGTGGAGGTGGTGATCAGCAATCTGGAATGGGCGGTATTCGCGCAGGAGAAACGCCAGTTGGTGAAAAGCATGACCGAGACATTCCGCGAGACGTTCGGTGCGGATGCCACCATCGTCGACGCGCCCCTGCAGATGCGGCGCAACGTGGCACGCCTGCGCCATGCGGTCGGCGTCAATGACGATGCGGATTTTTCGCCGCTGTTGGAAAAATTCTCCGGTGCAATGAGCTCCGTTCCCGGTGGAACTTTGCGCACCCTGCGTTATGAAGACGGCAAGCTGGACATCGAAATGACGCTGAGCGCCGCTGTGCTCGACACGCTGCTGCAACGCATCGCGGAAACCGGACTGAGCGCACAGGTGGTGGACAAGCATGATTCCGGCGGTGCAATGAACATACAACTGCGCGTCTCCGCGGGAGGTGGCAAATGAAGAACCGTATCGCCCAACTGAAAGCCAGCCACTGGGACACACTAAGCGCCACCGAGCAAAAAACCATTTTGCGCAGCGCATGGATTCTCGTACCGCTGCTGATGTACGGTTTGCTGTGGCAGCCCGCACATGAAGCATTGCCCAAACTGCAGGCTGCATTGCCGCAGTTGCGCGCGCAGGCCGACCAGATGCAGGCGCTCGCCGGTCAGGCACAATCGTTGCGCCAGCAGCCGCAACTTGCCGTGCTGGACAGCGATGCGCTGAAGATCGCGGTGGAAAGATCCGCGAAGGAAGCCAACCTGCCGCTGCTGGTCGTGCCGGGCGAACAGAACAGCGTGCGCATCAGCGCCGACAGCATTGCCTTCGCGCAATGGCTGCAATGGCAGCACACGCTGGAAAGCGCGCAGCACATCCGCGTAGCCTCGGCGATGCTGGTGGCCTCGCCCGAGCCGGGCATGGTCAGGGTGCAAGCCACGCTGACCAACGGGGCCGATCTGTGACAGTACGCTACCGCGTGTTGCTGACGTTGTTATTCGGCAGCGTATTTCTTGCCGGGCTTGTTTCTTTTGCTCCCGCTTCACTGATGGGCTACGCACTTGAGCGCGCCTCCGGCGGGACGCTGACACTGGCGCAGACCAAAGGCAGCCTGTGGAACGGTTCAGGTATCGCCTTGTTGCGGCTGAAAACACGTTACCAGATGCTCGGCAGTTATCGCTGGGGCCTGAAATTATTCAACGCATCGCTGCAAGTACAGACCGGAGAAGCCGCACCGATGACGATGCGTTACGTGCCCTTCAGCGGACGCGTCAATATCGACAACCTGCACATCACCCTGCCCGTTACCATCATAGAGATCGCCTCGCCGCAGCTCGGTCCTTACCAGTTGCAGGGTTCGCTCGAAGCCAGCTGCGATCATTTGACGCTGGACGCCGGGGGGATGAATGGCCAAATCACCATGAACTGGTTGCGCGCCGCTTCTGCACTCTCCTCAATTCGCCCGCTGGGCGACTATCGCATCCTGGTACAGGGTCACGGCGGGTCGCTGGATATGCAACTTTCCACACTGTCCGGCAAGCTGCTGTTGTCCGGCAATGGCAGCTACGACAATGCCGCAGGCATGCGCTTCAGCGGAACCGCACAGGCTGCCCCAGGCACGGCCGAGACCGAGTTGAACGAAATGCTGCACCACATCGGACCGGAAATCAGTCCGGGCGTGTTTTCACTGGCACTGATGCCGCAGGCTGCGGTGCGTTGAGATCATTGTCCCTCAGCTCAACAGCTTTTTTTCAGTGTGCGACTGTCTGGTATTGGTAGTACAGAAGCAGCCACACAATCGACAAACTGTTGAAACGCGTGACAGGCGAAAATAGCAACCAACAGGAGTTATTCGAGGAGGAGGCTTAGTCTGCCGAATGGCGAATGGCGGATATTTACATTGCGATATCGACTTGTCGGAATAACCGCAACTACGCCCGGCGCGATAATTGGAACAGCTATAGAAACAGAAAAAACGGTAATTTTCGACAGTATGTCAGCGGTGGTATAGATCACGATGTATCGCGCGTCTGCGCTTAAAGGAAAATCAGCTTCCAGCTTTGCATTGATGCCTTTTGGGTTCTCGGCATATGCCTCCTTCAACGGTACGTGAACGATAGCCAGCCCCTCAGTTGAATACTCATTTAACAGCGAATATCTGCTATCAAGCACCATCACTTTTGGAAAAAAGACATGGCTCTCGTCAACGCTATCGCCCATCAGGTAACTTTTCAGGCGAAATGATATCGTTGCATCATGACGTGGTATTTCAAACGCCGCGACATAACTTTTCCCGGAATCAAACGTAAATACCTGTGAAGACTGGTTGACATCAATCAGCGTGATTTCCTTTTCAGCAAGATTCTGATAACGAATTTCGGAAAGATTTTTGCAGCATGGAATTGCATTGTCATAGGCTGCCTTTGCAGCCTCATAAGTCGTACCGCATCCAGCAAGAATTAGTGCCAGCCCCGCGAAGAGAGTCTTGATCGCCAAATTCATTGGACACCTTCCGTTCTGTGAGAGCAATTGACGACGTTAACAATGAACCGGATGGCGTTCATTGTCGATATGCAATGGTATTTATACACCCGTCATGACAATGACGCGAAAGTTTAAATTCAAAACGTCTGATTCAGCTCAAGCTTTTACGACGGTCGAATCTGGCACGAATGGCTGATATTTCATGAGAAGCGTACGTTGCGCTTGGCATCCCTGCATATCGATCAGTCCCGTTAGCGATAACAAATGAACCAAGGCTCGCTGCCAACTATTGCGCAGGAGCCGGCGGAGTCGCCGGAACCGTTTGCCACCCGCTCGGGCAAGAAGAAACGTAAGGGTAATAGGTTCTGGAGGCCGGGCAGTAATACCAATATGATCCCGGTTGCGACGCCGGGACAGCAACCGTTCCAGGAGCAGGCACATAAGTTGGCGCAGGCTCTACATAGACAGTTCGGGGGTGCGTCACGTCGTAAATGACAGCGCCGGTAATAATTGCCGGGAGTATCAGGGAACCGCCCCAACCACCATCATGGCGCCATCTGCCGCCACCGTGTCCCCATTCGCCATGGCCACCTTCAGCGTAAGCGGGTGTGATTAACAAAACTGCAAGTAAAGCACTCAGTAAAGTTCTCATAATAGACATCCTGATTAACATGATGGATAGTCTCTGAATCAATGCTATCCAAGTACCAATAACGTTCAATACTGACAGAAGGATGACAGGGCGCTGCCAGATGCGAACAGAAAGACCGCGCCCACAGCTCATGCACTTTTCGTTTCATTTTGTTGCCGTCAACAAAATGTCGGCGCAACAATCTTCAGTAAATATAGTTCAACAACTTGTACAAACATTATTGCCTCTGGCCAGGCTGTCCGCCTTGAACAGCCTGGTCATCCGGCTGGCTGTTACACCGGCAGTTGCGCCGGCTTCATCGTGAGAAATGAATCTTGCCCGGTATTACTTTTCGTGTTTCTGCTCGTGCTTGTGTTCGCGCATGCCGTGATGCGGTGTTTCCTCGTCAAATGTCTTTTGTTGCTCCGGGGTCAACACGGCGTAAAACTCTTTCAGAGTGGCTAGATGTTCGGTCAGCTTCGCTTCCATCGCTTTCATGTGTTCCAGGCCCTTTTCCAAACGCTGTGGCGCAGTCAATTTGTCCATTTCTGCAGGGTCGGGACGCAAGGTTTTGTCCGCCATCGGGTTGTTCGCGGTGAACTTCTTCCAGGCCGGCTCTTGTTGCGCGGTCAATTTAAGCTTGTCGTGCAGCTTTGCTAAATGCTGCTCATGGTACTTTTCCATTTTTGCAGGATCTCCACCCATCATACCGCCGTGCCCGCCATAGCCGCAGTCTTCACCGCCATGTGCATAAACACTCGCCGACAGGGCGGCAATGGCCAGGCCTGCGATTATCATCTTTGCTGTCTTGTTCACTGTTGTACTCATGATTACTCTCCATCGTGGGTTGAATGACGTGCCGTCAAGCACGGTGCCCATTTAACTCGCCGCTTGTATCCGGCGTATGTCGGCCATCGAACATTTTGTACAGATTTGTATCGGTTGCCCGCAAATGTCTATTTCGTTGTAATGTTTGCATATGACAGACTCCATTACATCGCCGCGCATTCTGATTGTTGATGACGATGCGGAAATCCGCAGCCTGCTGGCCGATTATCTGGGCGAGCAGGACTGGCAGATCAGCACGGCTCCGGATGGCGCAGCCATGCAGCAGGTGCTCGACTCCACGCCCATCGACCTGATCGTGCTCGACCTCACTTTGCCCGGCAGCGATGGGTTGACTTTGTGCCGCGATCTGCGCGCTCACTCCAGCATCCCGGTGATCATGCTTACGGCGCGCAGTGCGCCGCTGGATCGCATCCTCGGGCTGGAAATGGGCGCCGACGATTATTTGTGCAAACCGTTCGAGCCGCGCGAACTGCTGGTGCGCATCCGCAACGTGTTGCGCCGCAGCCATGCGACTGCCAGTGACTCTTACAGTTCATCCGCGCTATGGCACTTCGCCGGCTGGACGCTGGATGAAACCACCCGGCAATTGCAGAACAAAGCCGGTCTGGTGGTCATGCTTTCCGGCGGCGAGTACCGCTTGCTCATGGCCCTGCTGGAACGTCCCAACCGCGCGCTCAACCGCGACCAGTTGCTGACCATCACCCAGGGACGCGAAACCGATCCGCTCGACCGCTCCATCGATCTGCACATCAGCCGCTTGCGCCAAAAGCTGGGCGACGATGCGCGCGCGCCGAAGTTGATCAAGACGCTGCGTAACGAAGGCTACCTGCTTGCAGCAACAGTAAAACGAGGTGAATGAAATGTTTTCGATGTTCCGTTCCATGCATGGCCGTCTGTTCCTGATCCTGCTGCTGGGCATGATCGTAGCCGCAGCAGGCACCATCATGCTCACGCATTCCAGACAACAGGAGATGTACGACCGTGTGCGCACCCAGCATTTGGCGATAGAGATAAACCAGCTGGTGGAAACCCTGGAAAAGGCCGCACCAGCGGAACGGGAAGAGATATTGCATTCGTTTCACAGTATGGGCATACGTGCGCGCCTGGCAAACAACGCTATGCTGCCGATCACCTCCAGGGATGAGGTTCTTGAGGATGCTCTGCAACAGCGTTCGCTGGATGCAAAACTGGTTGCCGAACAGCCGAGTCCCGCTACCTGCGGCGATATGGAAGCATGGAAGCACAGGCATATGCAGGGGCCGGGACCGCTGCTGTGCCAGCGCGTACAGGTCATTCTGCCCGACGAGAGCCTGTTCGAGTTGACCGTTCCCATGCCGCCCATGCACCAACCGGAGCTTCCGCCGACTGCCATTCTGCTGTTTGCCCTGTGCATCGCCCTGCTGGCCTGGCTGGTGGCGCGCATCGCCACCCGTCCGCTGCGGCAATTGGCCGATGCCGCCGACAGTCTCGATATCACGCATGTCAGCGAGCCGCTGCCCGAAAACGGCAGCAGCGAGGTGCGCGCCGCCACCCGCGCCTTCAACCGCATGCAGAAGCGCATCTATGAAGATGTGCGCGAACGCACCGGCATGCTGGCCGCGATCACCCACGACCTGCAAACTCCGCTGACCCGGCTGCGCCTGCGTCTGGAAAAACTGCCGGACGAAGCACTGCGCAACAAGCTGGTCGGCGATATGCAGGCCATGCAGCAGATGTTGCAGGAAGGGCTGGAGCTGGCGCGCAGCCTGGACACCCACGAAGCCAAACAACTGCTCGATCTCGACTCGCTGCTGGACACCTTGTGCAGCGACGCTGCCGAAGCAGGACAGCAAGTCAGTTATGTGGAACGCACGGACGCGCGCCTGAAAGCGCATCCGCTGGCATTGCGCCGTGCGCTGTCCAACCTGCTGGACAATGCCGTGAAATACGGCCAGCGCGCCGAAGTCTCACTGGCACGGGATGCACACCAGTGCCATATCCATATCCGCGATTTCGGTCCGGGTATTCCGCCGGAATTGCTGGAGACCGTGTTTACGCCGTTCTACCGCATCGAGCATTCGCGCTCGCGCGAAACCGGCGGCACGGGGTTGGGACTCGCTATCGCCCGGAACATTGTGCAGCGCCACAACGGTGAGCTGGCTCTATCAAATCATCCTGCAGGGGGATTGCAGGTGGATGTTGTACTTCCGTTGAGCTAGTAGCCTGTAGCTGGTAGCTGGTTTTGTCGCGCCCAACGGGCGCAGGTTTGGCTACAAGCTACAGGCTACCCGCTACAAGCTCCCCACTACCCCGCTTCCGCTATAATGCGCACCCCGGACTCAGTACTGGGTCCTCAGCAATCAGAACTATTGCAATGACCGACCGTTACGCCGTTATCGGCAATCCCATTTCGCATAGCAAATCGCCGCTGATCCACCAGCTGTTCGCCGAGCAGACCGGACAGGACATGCGCTATGAAGCCATCGAGGCACCGCTGGAAGGCTTCGCCGCCACCGTGCAGCGTTTGCGCGCGGAAGGTTTCCTGGGTTGCAACGTGACGGTGCCGTTCAAGTTCGAAGCCTTTGCGCTGTGCGACCAGCTCAGCAGCCGGGCGCGCGAGGCAAAGGCGGTCAACACGATGCTGTTCCGAGACGGCGAAATCCTGGGCACCAACACCGATGGCATCGGTTTGCTCACCGACATCGAAAAAAATCTGGGTTTCAAGTTGATGTGGAAAGATGCGCTGTTGCTGGGTGCAGGCGGTGCGGCAGCGGGCGTGGTTTGGCCATTGTTCAACGCCGGCGTGGGCGTGGTCATCGCCAATCGCACCATTAGCAAAGCACAACTGCTGGCCGAAGAATTCACCGGTTCCGGCACAGTATACGCACGCCGTTACGACGAATTGGCGGGCAAACAATTCGATCTCGTGATCAACGCCACTTCCAGCGGTTTGTCGGACGAGATGCCGCCGCTGCCGGACAGCTTGTTCAAACCCGGCGCGCTGGCCTACGACATGATGTACGGACGCGAAACACCGTTCATGGCATTCGCGCGCAGGCAAGGCGCGGCAATCGTTTCTGATGGACTCGGCATGCTGGTGGAACAGGCTGCCGAGGCATTTTACCTGTGGCGCAACGTGCGCCCCGATACCCAGTCTGTACTCAATAAATTTCGCAAATGAAAATTGTAAAAAGTCTTTTTTGGCGCTTCGTGCTGGCGCTGTTTATCCTGTTGGTGTTGTATCAACTCTGGCTGTTCGCCCACATCTGCTGGTGGGTCAAGTTCAATCCTGCCACCAGCGCCTTCATGGAAGACCGTCTGGAAGTGATGCAGGACAAGAACCCGAAGGCCGGGCTGCAGAACAAATGGGTTCCCTACAGCAAGATCTCCAACAACCTCAAGCGCGCGCTCATCGTTGCCGAGGATGCCAAGTTCGTCGATCATGAAGGCTTCGATTGGGAAGGCATCGCCAATGCCTACCAAAAGAATATGAAGAAAGGCAGGATCGTTGCGGGCGGCTCCACCATCAGCCAGCAGTTGGCGAAGAATCTTTTTCTTTCCACCAAGCGCACACCCTGGCGCAAGGCCGAGGAAACCATCATTACGCTGATGCTGGAAGCGGTGATGGACAAGCGGCGCATTTTTGAAATCTACATGAACGTCATCGAATGGGGCAACGGCGTATTCGGCGCGGAAGCCGCAGCACAGCACTATTTCGGCATCAGCGCTGCACAACTCAGTCCGGAGCAGGCCGCCAAACTCGCGGCCATGGTGCCCAACCCGCGTTATTACGACAGTCACCGTGAAGCACAAGGCATGCTCGCCAAGACCATCGTCATCCTCGACCGCATGCCGGACGCGGATATTCCCTGAGCACGATAGGGATTATTGCCGGAATCCGGGCTGTCCTCAGCGGCTTGTTGGCTTTTCGTAGCGGTTACTTTCGAATATTCAGGTCGCCCCTGATAATCGAAGCCGCCATCGGGCAAGTTCATTTAATTGTCACTTTACTTTCTTACCCTGCCGGTTCAGAATCCGCCCGTCATTTTTTGCGGAGATCCCTTGTGGATACGTGTTCAAGTCACAGTAGTTGCCTCGTCGCCATGACGGGAAAGCTCTCGGCAATATAACGCGCAGTTCGCTGCCGCTATTCCGCCGAGCGCGGGGTGCGGTGTCAATATCCGGGAAACCGGTTTAATCCTCCCTTCCGACTACCCAAATCGTCACTTGTTTGTTGGCGATCAGCCTTGAATATTTATGCCATGGGACTTCGCGTGTAAACGAGGAAGTAGTCATGCGTTTCAAAATACTGAGTAGCCTTGGCACACTTTTCGCACCATTTGGATTCGCCATCCTGCTGGGCGTATTCGCGATGCCGCCCTGGAGCTATGCCGAAACAGCCGATGCAGAGAATATGACGGCGCGATTTCAGTTGACCTACAACTGGCAAAGGCATCCTGCCTTCCACGCGGCCTACTCCGGCCCGAACAGCATCATCGCCAGTGGCGAGAAGATGTACACGTTTACCGTGGACGCCTATCTGGGATTTCGCCCCTGGAAAGACGGCGAAATCTATTTGACCCCGGAGATTTCCCAGGGGGTGCCTTTCTCCACCAACCTGATTGGTCTTGGCGGATTTACCAACGGTGAGATCACTCGTGCCGCGGGGACCCATCCAACTATTTATCGGCAAAAACTCTTTCTGCGCCAGACCTGGAACAATGGCGGCGGTACCGAGCATATCGAAGCAGGCTCCAATCAGCTTGCCGGTTCGAGAGACAAAAACCGTGTTGTGCTGACAGTGGGAAATTTCTCGACGCTGGATGTTTTCGATCCGAATACCTATGCCAAGGATCCGCGCACCCAGTTCATGAACTGGGGCAACTGGACTTATGCATCCTACGACTACGCCGCCGATGCGCGCGGCTTTGGCTGGGGTTTTGCGGCAGAGTGGTATCAGGACGCATGGGTGCTGCGCTTCGGACGCATGACCGGTCCCAGGGAACCGAATGGCCTGCCAACTGATTACGCCATAGGCAAGCACTATGGCGACCAGCTCGAAGTCGAACATGCGCACACGCTGTATGGCCGTCCCGGCGCAGTGCGGGTGCTGGGCTGGCGCAACCGCGCAGTGCTGGCCAGTTTTGATGACGCACTTGCCTGGCTGAATGCGCATCCTGGGTCATATACAGGCCCGGACGCACTGGTTGCAGTACGCAATACCGAGAAGATCAAGTTCGGCATTGGCCTCAACGTCGAACAGGAAGTCAGCGATAGTACCGGTTTCTTCATGCGTGCCATGCAGGCGGACGGACGCACGGAAACTTATGCTTTTACCGAAGTGGACGGTTCTTTCTCAAGTGGATTCCTGATCAAAGGCGGCAACTGGGGACGCACCGAGGATTCAATCGGCCTTTCGCTCGCTCGCAATACCTTGTCGAACGAGCGCCGACAATTCCTTGAAGCGGGCGGCATTTCATTTTTCATCGGTGATGGCAAGTTGAACTATCGACCCGAGACCGTTTTTGAAAGCTATTACAGCCTGAATCTCGCCAAGTCCATGTGGCTGACAACGGACTACCAGCGCATTCAGAACCCGGCCTATAACGCGGATCGCGGACCGATCAACGTTTATGCCGTACGTTTTCATGTTGAGCTTTAATTGCAGGGACTGATCAAATGAATATGAAGAATGTAAACAATATTGTCCGGCGACTTGGCCCCGGCCTGATCACCGGGGCGGCCGACGATGATCCCAGCGGCATTGCGACCTATTCGCAGGCCGGTTCGCAATTCCGTTTCGGACTGGTCTGGACTTTGTTTCTGACAACACCGTTGATGATCGGCATCCAGATGCTGTCGGCGAGAATTGGCTGGGTAACGCGCGAAGGCTTGGGCGCCAACATTGCCAAGATCAGTCCGCGCTGGCTAACCCTGACCCTGATCGCGCTGCTTACAGTGGCAAACACCATCAATATTGCCGCTGACCTGGGCGCCATGGGCGAGGCAGTTCGCCTGCTTGTCGGCGGTCACGTTGCCCCGTACATCATCGGTTTTGGCGTGATCTCAATCGCAAGTCAGATATATTTTTCGTATGAAGGAACGGTGCGTATCCTGAAGTGGCTGACACTCGCGCTCTTTTCCTATGTTGCGGTCATCCTGTCGGTTTCGGTTCCCTGGAAGCAGGTGTTCACCGAATCTGTCCTGCCTTGGCGCTTCATACCCCAAGGCACGTCCCTGAACGACTACGCTTCTATTGTCGTCGCCGTGCTGGGCACGACGATCAGCCCGTATCTTTTTTTCTGGCAAGCAGCGCAGGAAGTCGAGGACAATGTTCGCCGCCCTGAAGCGGCGGAACTTCATGATCACCCGGCCTATGCCGCAGAGCACCTGTCGCGGATCAAACAGGACACCTATATTGGAATGCTCTTTTCAAACGGCATCGCCCTGTGCATCGTGCTCGCGACAGCAGTCACGCTGAACGAGCACGGCATCACCAACATTCTGACAGCAACCCAGGCGGCCGAAGCGCTGCGGCCGTTTGCCGGCGAATTCGCGTTTGCGGTGTTTGCCCTCGGCATTATTGGCACAGGCCTGCTGGCGGTACCCGTGTTGGCAGGGTCGGCAGCTTTTGCGGTCAGCGAGATATTCGGCTGGAAAGCCGGGCTTTCGCATGGATTCCATGAAGCGCGCGGCTTCTATGCAATCATCATCGTGGCGACGGTCATCGGCACCTTGATGGGCTCGCTCGAAGTCGACCCGATCAAGGCGCTGATCTGGAGTGCCATCATCAATGGCGTTATCTCCGTGCCTATCATGGCTGTCATGATGCGCATTGGTCAGTCTGAGCGGCTCATGGGCAAATTAACCATCAGCCCGCGACACCGGTTAATGGGTTGGATAGCGACCGGTGTGATGGCTTTGGCAGTGGTGTTCATGCTGGCAACAAGCTTTTAGTCAGCAGGGCCTCCACCCAGTCCGCAGCAGACCACAGCCAGCCAATTATCAATCCTGAAGCCGGGTCGGATTCGATTTCTCGCGCTGCTCAAAGAAGCGCAGCAGAAGGAAGGTAAGCCAACCGATGATCACCAGTGCAACCGTGAAAAGCGTGTAGGAAATCGGCCACGGAACACCCGCCGTCATCATCGAGAATTCCGACATGCCGCCGATACCTGCCAGCACGTTGAGTGGCATGAATACCACGCTCAGTACCGTCAGCCGCTTCACGTTCTTGTTCTGGTTGTTGTTGATGAAGCCGACCGTGGCATCCATCAGGAAGTTGATCTTGTCGAAGATGAATGCCGTGTGTCCATCCAGGGAGTCGATGTCGCGCAGAATCTGCTGAGCATCTTCCAGTTGTTGTTTGTTCAGGAATTTGCTGCGCATGAGAAATGAAACCGCGCGGCGCGTGTCCAGCACGTTTCTGCGGATCAAACCGTTCAGGTCTTCCTCGTGGGCAATGGCTGTCAGGGTCTCGTCCGCCTGCTCGCCGATCCTGTTGTTGCTGAGCACTTGCTTGCTCACCACGCGCAGCCCCTGGTAAACATCTTCCAGTGCATCAGCGGAATATTCGGCATCGGCCGCATACAGGTCGAGCAAGACATCCTTGTAGTCGAGCACATAGTTGGGCTGTGTCAGTGCGCGTAAACGCTGCAAACGAAATACCGGCAAATCGACCTTGCGCAGAGAAAACAGAATTTCCTGGTACAGAATAAAAGCAACCGGAACGCTGCGGGAGACATCCTCTTTGTCGAGCAGAAAGTCGGAGCGCAAATGGACGGCTCCTTTATCCTCGACATAGAACCGGGCACTCGACTCCAGATCGTTCAGCTTGTCCGGATCGGGCAGATCAATGCCGAAAATGGAGCCCACCCAGACGCGTTCCTCGAAGGTCGGGTTCACCATGTCGATCCAGACCGGCTTGACCGTGATCAGATCGTCGCGGGTATTAATTTCGATTTCGCGCAAACGGCCTTCATGCAGCTCGAATGCCTTGATGGTGGATCTTTCGTTCTTGTATTCGCGTTTCCCCAACGCCTGGATCAGCGAAATCGGGACATCCTGCAACACCTGTTCCTTCTTCTCGTCAGTGATCAGATCCCACACGAACAACTGATCCTCGGAAGACAGCTCTTCCAGTACTTCCGAGAACTCAGCCGACGAGAGCTGGTTAAGTATCTGCTGCATTTTTGCCAGATTCTGCTTGCGTACCAGCGTTTCCACCAGATCGTGGCGGGGCATGTCCTGGTTGTGGACAAATTCCTCGACGAGCCGGTGCTTTTTTATTAGATTAAGCACCGTCTGCTGGCTGGTCTGGTATTCGATGTTCGAGTCGTTTGGCATGAAAAACCGCCCCGTAGTAAAAACACAAGTGATGGCGGAATTATAAGTTATCCTTTGCCCTGTCAGCCTGTTATCGACTGTATTTGTGCCGAAATTTACAGGATTTGTCCCCATGAATAGACCCGACAACGAACACGCTCGCAACGAGAACGTACTGGATCATTTCCGGCAGGTGCAACGCTTGCTGGAGGAACAGACACTGGCGGAGACATCTGCACACCAATCTGAGTCGCCGCGCGACGAGCGGCACGAATTGCTGGAAAAAATGGTGCACAAGCGCCATCTGACCGAGATGCAAAAAATTCTGGACGAGCTTCATCCTGCCGATACCGCTTACATCCTTGAAGCTTTGCCCATGGAACAGCGCCTGCAGGTCTGGAATTTGCTCAAAACGGGGCGTAAAGGCGAAATCCTGATTGACTTGCCGGAAGCGGTGCGAGAATCGCTGATTGCCGTCATGAGCCGGGAGGAGTTATGTGAAACGGCAGGACATCTCCATACCGACGAGATCGCCGATCTCGCTCCGGACCTGCCGCAGAATGTGATGCGCGATGTGTTCAAATCGCTTTCCATTGACGAGCGCGAGCAACTGCGCATGGCAATGTCCTATTCAGATGATTCGGTCGGCGCACTAATGGACTTCAACCTGGTACATGTGCGAGAGGACGTCAGGCTGGATGTAGTGTCTCGTTACCTGCGCCGCTTGGGCAAACTGCCTGCTCAAACCGACCAGGTGTTCGTGGTGGATTGCGATGACATCTTCAAAGGGGTGTTGCCAATCAACCTGATTGTGGTCGGCGAACCGAAAACACTGGTCGGACAGCTGATGCAAACCGACGCAATCAGGCTCAACCCTGATGACAAAGCCGACCAGGTAGCGCCTTCTTTCGAACGTTATGGCCTGGTTTCTGTACCGGTGGTGGATGAGGAAGGCAGACTGGCAGGTCGGGTGACGGTGAAAGCCGTGCTGGACTTTGTCCGGGCACGAGCGGAAACCGACTTGTTGAAGCAGGCCGGTCTGCGCGAGGATGAAGATATTTTTGCTTCCGTGTGGAAGTCACTGCAAAATCGCTGGATCTGGCTGGCATTGAACCTGTGCGCCGTCTTTTTCGCTTCGCGCGTGATCGGCAGCTTTGAAGACACCATCGCATTGCTTGTCGCGCTCGCCACGCTGATGCCCATTGTCGCCGGTATCGCCAGCTATTCGGCCAACCAGACCATGACTGTCATCGTCCGCGCTCTTGCACTGAAACAGCTTTCGCGAAACAACGTGCGTCGTCTGATGTACAAGGAATTGGCGATCGGAGGATTGAATGGCCTGGCGTTGGGAAGCATTGCCGGATTGTTCGCCTTCTTTCTCTATTACAGTGTACTGCTCGGACTGGTAATGGCCAGCGCAATGCTGCTCAATCTGATCGTAGGCACCATCACCGGCGTATCCATCCCGCTTGTCATGCACAAGCTGGGCCGCGATCCCGGCATTGGCTCAAGCGTAATGATCACCGCCATCACCAGCAGCAGCGGATTTTTCATTTTCCTGGGATTGGCGACGATCTTCCTGATCTGATTCAACCTAACTGAACGGCGCCCTGTTCCATTTCTCCAACCAGCCCGGCAACGCGTTCGCCGGCATGGGACGGGCGATGCCGTAACCCTGGCCGCATTCACAACCCATTTCCACCAGCGCATGGAATAGTTCTTCCGTTTCCACGCCCTCGGCCACAATCTTGCGGTCGAAGGCCCTGGCCAGCGCGATGACACCCTGCACAATCGCCCGGTCGCCTTTGTCTTCCAGCATGTCACGAATGAAGGATTGGTCGATTTTGAGCGTATCGACCGGCAGGCGGCCGAGGTAAGACAGGGAGGAGTAGCCGGTACCGAAATCATCCAGCGCGAAGCTGATACCGATCTTGCGACAACGTTCGATGGTATCGCTCACCCTGGGAATATCGCCCAGCGCTGCCGTTTCCAGAACCTCAACCTGCAAACTGCCTTTCGGCAGATCCGGGTGGCGCAGTAGCTTGCGCTTCAGCTTCCAGGCGAAATCGCTCGCTTGCAGGTGGCGCGCCGAAATATTGATGCTCAGTTCCATCGATAACCCGGCTTGGTGCCATGCTTCCAGTTGCGCAAATGCCGTTGCGACGACCCAATCGCCCAATTCTATTTCCAGCATCGTGCCTTCAATTGCATGCAGAAATTCGGCGGGAGCGAGCACTCCACGATCCGGGTGATTCCAGCGGATCAGCGCTTCTGCCCCGACCAGTTGCAGCGAGCGCATGTCCACCTTGGGCTGGTAATACAGTTCGAATTCGTTATTTGCCAACGCCAGCGTGAGACGCCGCAAGAATTCGTGGTGCGAGCGGGCGCGCTGGTCGTTTTCCGCATCATAGAGATAGTAACGGTTCTTGCCGGACTGCTTGGCGGAGTACATCGCCTGGTCGGCATGGCGCAACAGGGTGTCGGCATCCTGATCGTCCATGGGAAAGAGTGCGACACCGATACTGGCACTCACCTCGAACAACTTGCCTTTGATTTCGATAGGCTGGCTGATCGCTTCCAGCAAACGGTTCAGACTTGCCGCATACTCTTCAACCGCACGCAACCCCAGCAGCAACACGGCAAATTCGTCGCCGCCCAGCCGCGCCACCGTATCGTCGCCGCGTATTGTCTCTTTAATGCGCCGTGTCACTTCGATCAATACACGGTCACCGGCTTCGTGCCCCATGGTGTCGTTGACGAGTTTGAAACCGTCCAGATCCAGATAGCAGACAGCCAGTATGCTGCCTTCCCGCCTGGTATGAGCCAGTGCCTGTTGCAATCGGTCAGCCAGCAGGACACGATTAGGTATGCCGGTCAGCGCATCGTAGTGGGCAATATGCTCCAGTTGTTTTTCATGTTGTTTAAGCAGCGTGATATCGGAAAAGGTACCCACCATAAGGGTTGGTACGCCCGAATCATCCCGCTGGGTAACCGTACCGCGACATAAAATCCATTTCCAGCTGCCGTCTTTACATACCAGCCGCATCTCGGAAACGTAGTGACCTGCGTGTTTCTTCAGGAACGCATGCAACTCGTTTCTGACACGGCGCTCATCGTCGGGGTGGATGATCTTGAACACCTGTTCGGAATGGTCGCCCAGCTCCTCTTCCGCATAGCCCAGCATCTCGGCGAAACGTTTTGAATAGTGGAACTTTTCCTGCTGCGGCTTCCAATCCCAGACCGCATCGCCCGCACCTTCAAGCGCATGGCGCAGTCTCTCCTCGGTCTGGCGCAGTATTTCCTGTTCATCTTCGCCCGCACGCTGCGCTTCCTTGAGCCGCTCGTAGTTTTCGATAACAAACCACAAGCACAGCAGATACAGGCAGGACGTGAAAATATCAATGAAGGAGTAGCCGGTGTTGAAATAGGGCAGCGCATGCACCGTCACGATGCTAAACAGGCTGATGCCCAGCCAGATGCGCCCCATCCTGCGCCCTTTCAGGAAGAACGCGCCCGCCAGCAGCAGGAAGAACAGCGATAGCCGCATCGTGTTGTAGGGAGCAAAAATATAGATGAACAGGAACAGGCAGAATGAAAGCGCCACGGTGATCGAGCTCAGCAATTCAACCTGGTTTCGATGCCAGTACAAATATGCTGCAAGCGCCAGAAAGAATGCGCCAAAACCAAAATCGATCATGCCCAGAATCGGGCTGACCTGCCAGCGAATGAACCCCATTCCGAGGGAAATGATGCCGTTGAGCATCAAAACACTGCTCAGAAAAATGTACTTATATATCTGATCTCGTTCGTCTTTGAACGAGTTCAAATTGAACGGCCCTGACTTATTCATCGAAGCGAATCTCTCCTGCCTTGGTGTTACCAGGCTGACAATACTTTCCTTGCCGCCCATGGGCGGGATAGTGCTGCAATTGTTGAGCAGAACGCCCCGTTGTTGCTGAAAATCATAGCCAGCGAAACGTGACGTGTGCTATTTTGTTCGGATAGAACATTCCCGAACACAAACACGGATCATCAAAGGTAATCTTATCACGCAGTTGACACAGAAATGACTGATAGCCCTTCCAACCAGTATCCGAAAATAGACCCGCAGCTTGAACGCTCACTGCTGGGCATTGAAATTCCACCCTGCCCTGAAATTCTGCTTCGCATCATGGCCGAGATGCACAAGGAAGAGCCGGATTACCATCGCCTTTCCGATATGATCAGCGCTGATGTAGCCCTTGCCGCCGGCCTCATCAAGACTACCAATTCACCGTTTTTTGCCCGCACACAGCGGGCGCGTTCGGTACATGACGCACTGACGATACTCGGCCTCAGAAACGCCAGCCACACCATCGCGGGGATCATCCTGCGCAATCTTTTTCCCAACACGCCGGTCATGATGCGCTTCTGGGATGCCTCGGCGCGCACGGCACGGCTTTGCGCCTGGCTGGCATATAAACTGGATATCCCCGGTTTTCACGCCGATGATGCCTTTACCTTCGGCCTGTTTCACGATTGCGGTATTCCGGTATTGATGATGCGCTTTCCGCAATACAAAGAAGTATTGGGACACGCCAATCGCAACACCCAGACCGAATTCACCGCCATAGAGGAATCGCTGGTGCAAACCAACCATGCCGTGGTGGGAAGCGCACTCACACGAAGCTGGTGGTTACCGGAAGACATGTGTCAGGCCATCCGCCATCACCACGACCTGACTGCTTTGGCACCAAACTCGACCTTACCCAAAATCCACCGCCAGTTTATTGCTACCACCCAGTTCGCCGAACATTTCTCCCAGCAGCAACTGGGCCTGGATTTCACCGAGGAATGGCCCAAGTTCTGCGCCGCTTCTCTGGAAACACTGCAGATCGATGAGGAAGATCTTGAGTTTTTATACACTGAAGCCCGACAGATCGTCTCCACACCAGAATAATCCTTCAATGGCGCAACACCCGGCGCCATCTTTCACTTGTTGTTACCAAATATGCGCACGAGAAAATTCCTGCGGCATAAACTCCAGCAACGACGAGGGCTTCAGAAACTTTGCATAATTATTTGCGTCGAAAAAACGAGGAGTAAGCAATGCTCGCCCACTTTTTGGGTGGGTGAATTTATTGGAGTATAGCGGAGACGGTTCGCTGAAGAAGTTCAACAAACACGAGATGTAAACCTACTCCCTCCGTTTTAAACGGAGTCCGCAGAAAGGGCGAAACGCAACTACCCGGCGCCCGCCCCAATCTACGAAGCTTAGGCGCCGAGGATGCCTTTAACTGCTACAGGGGCTGCAGGTTTCGCTGCGGCTTTCTTAGCAGGTTTTTTTGCTTTTTTAGCGGCTG
>Ga0265324_10000058_pt1 | contig 93345 bp, 84 predicted proteins | sample 41419metaG_FD_198634 | JGI IMG/M metagenome (GOLD analysis project Ga0265324, IMG submission 198634) | Rhizosphere microbial communities from Carex aquatilis grown in University of Washington, Seatle, WA, United States - 4-14-19 metaG | ecosystem: Host-associated > Plants > Roots > Rhizosphere...
AACGAGGAGGAGGATGCGGGCCGCGCAGAATTTCCACCGCATCTTAAGGCGTCTGGGCAGTTGATTCTGCGCCCGACCTGAAATTCCCGCTTGTCATCCCGCTTTTGACTGCTATTCTGACCGGCCATTTTTATGAAGACGGACATTCACCCGAAATATGTGGACGCCGAGATCCGTTGCGCCTGCGGCAACGTGATCAAGACCCGTTCCACCAAGCACACCATCATCGTCGGCATTTGCAATACCTGCCATCCGTTCTACACCGGCCAGCAGAAGTTCGTGGACACCGCCGGCCGCGTGGACAAGTTCCAGCAGCGCGCCGCCAAGACCGCCGCCGCCGCCGAGGCCTTCGCCACCAAGAAGAAGAAAAAGGCCTAGCTTTTCTACCCGCACCGCCCGCAGCACCGGAAGTTCCCGGAGTTGCGGGCGGTTGTTTTTTTGCGCCCGGTTAATTTACGATTTACGATTGCCGCGCCGCCTGCCGGATCGCTTGTAAATCGCAAATCGTAAATCACAAATGGATCTCAAGCCGCACATCGAAAAATTCCGCCAGCGCTTTGCCGAGCTCGAATCCTTGTTGAGCAATCCCAAGGTTTTTGACAATCCGCAAGCCGCGCAGGAATTGTCGCGCGAATATGCCCGGCTGAGAGACCTCGTCGTCGCGGGCACGGCGTATTTAAAAACCGTCGCCGACTTGGAAGAAAATCGCGCGCTGCTCAAGACCGAATTGCCCGATTCCGAACTCGCGCAGATGGCGAAGGAAGAAATCGCGCGGCTGGAAGCGGCCGACAAAAAACTCGCGCAGCAAATCCAGTTCGGCCTCGTGCCGCCGGACGCGACCGATTCACGCAACACCATCGTCGAAATCCGCGCCGGCGCGGGCGGCTCGGAATCCGCCCTGTTTGCGGCGGATTTGTATCGGATGTATTGCCGTTACGCCGAGGCGCGCGGCTGGAAAACGCAGACGCTCGATTCCAGTGTGTCGGACCTGGGCGGCTTCAAGGAAATCATTTTTCAGATCAACGGCGCGGACGTTTTCAAACGGATGAAATACGAGAGCGGCGTCCACCGCGTCCAGCGCGTGCCCGCGACCGAGGCGCAGGGGCGCATTCACACCAGCACCTGCACGGTCGCGGTTTTGCCCGAGGCGCAGGAGGTGGACATCGAAATCAAGCCCGACGAAATCGAGATCAATTGCTGCCGCGCGTCCGGCAAGGGCGGCCAGGGCGTGAACACCACGGATTCCGCCGTGCAAATTATTCACAAGCCCACCGGCCTGATCGTGCGTTGCGCCGACGAGCGCTCGCAGCAAAAAAACCGCATCACGGCCATGACGGTTTTGCGCTCGCGTTTGCTCGAGGCGAAGATCGCCGAGGAGAACGCGAAATACGCCGCGCATCGCAAGGACCAGATCGGCACCGGCGACCGCAGCGAAAAAATCCGCACCTACAATTTTCCGCAGAATCGCGTCACGGATCACCGCATCGAGGTGACGCTCTACAACCTGTCCGTGTTCATCGAGGGCAATCTGGACGAACTGATTGAGCCGCTGATGACGCACGACATGGAAGCTAGGCTGGCAGCCATACAAACATGATTTTACCCGCCCACATCAAAGGACTGATTTTCGACTGCGACGGCACTTTGGCCGACACCATGCCGCTGCACTGGCACGCGTGGCAGATGGTCACGCAGCGGCACGGATTGCATTTTCCCGAAGACCGGTTTTATTCGCTCGGCGGCGTGCCGTCGCGCGACATCCTGAAGATGCTCGCGGCGGAACAAGGCCGTTCGCTCGACCACATTGCCGTGGCGCACGAAAAGGAAAACGCCTATCTGCCGCTGATGTCGCAGGTCGGGCCGATCCATGAAGTCGTGGAAATCGCCAAAGCGAACCACGGGAAAATTCCGCTGGCGGTCGCGTCCGGCGGCACGCAGTCCATCATCTGCGATGTGCTGGAACACTTGAAAATACGGCATCTTTTCGCCGCCGTCGTAACGAGCGAAATGGTGAAGCACCAGAAACCCGCGCCGGACATTTTTCTCGAAGCCGCGCGGCGTATCGGCGTGGAGCCGAAACTCTGCCGCGCTTACGAAGATACCGACCTCGGCCTCACCGCCATCCGCGCCGCCGGCATGGACGCCGTGGATGTGCGCCATCTGCGCAGTTAAATCTGCTCACCAAAATTGCCACGCGCCGCGCGTGACGACCCAGACGCCGAGCAGGAAGTTGGTGATGGCATGCGCGGTCATGGCGTCGCCGAGGCGGTTTTTGCGCAGCACCAGCCATTGATACGCCGCGCCGCACAGGATGCCGGCGAGCCATTCATTATGCGAGAAGCCAAAGATGAACGCCGTGGCGAAAAGCGACTTCAGGCAAAAGCGGTTCAGCGGTATGGACAAAAATTCATGCTGCGCGATGTAGCGATACAAAAACGAGCGGTAAAAAACTTCTTCGATCGGCGGCACGACGAAGGTTGAACCCAAAATCCGCACGGCGACGAACAGCCACGCCAGCGCGGAACCGTGGCCAAATTGCTCGGTGGGATTCCAGGCCGCCGCCAGTTTCCCCGGCGGGTGGGACAACCCGAGTTTGACCCACAGCGAACTCTGCGTCGTCCATTCGCCGCTGACGCCAATCCACACAAAAAAAATTCCGACGCCGACCACCACCGCCTCCCAGGAAAAGGCCCAGCGCATTTCGGCGATGAACGGGCGCAGGACAAAAATCATGCTCAGGCCGGCGAGGGTTTTGGCGAGGTAAAACCAGTAGGCCGAGGCCGCGCCGAACTCGCCCTGCGCCGCCGTGAGCAGCACGAAAATGACGAACGGCAGCAGGCGCACCGCCGTGGGGTGGTTCCGAAATTTTCCCGGCAGTCCCATGCGTCAGTTGGACATGCCGAGCTTGAGCGGCTTGTTGTCGGGGCCGACGAGCGTCACGGTGTAGCGGGTGATTTCCTTGACGCGGTAGTCGAGGTAACGGTCGCCGGGGCGCACGGTCTTTCCATCCACGATGGCGACGGGATCTTTGGTGGAATAAAAAATCCCCTGTAATTTCGGTCCGTTCTCCGGGTTCACCACCGTCACCACCGGGGGTGGCGTGGCGATGACCGCGGTGCTGACATCGGCCACGGCTTGCGTGGCGACGGTTTCGGCGGTGACGGTTTCCACCACATTGCGGACCGTGCGATGCGCCGAGGCGAGGCCGATGACAAAGACGACGGCGAAGACCAGCACAATCACGATGGCCGGGATGAGCCAGACCTTGCGCGAGTCTGGCTCGTCGTCGTCCGGCGGCAACGGCGGCAGCGGGCGCTGCGGAATCCGCGGCGGTGCCTGCCGGGCCTGCTTGAGGGCGTCATTGATAAGGCTCATGCGTGGATGTCTCCTTCCAGTTCGCGGATGGCGCGACCAACCATCCAATAATTAATCCGCTGGCTGCGGCCAACAAAGCCGGCCAGCAGCGCCTTGTCGCAAACGGCATTGACCAGCCGTGGTATGCCGCCACTGTAACGGAACACCCGCCACACCGCCGGCGTGGTGAAGGCCGGCTGCCCGCGCGACCCGGCCAGCGCGAGCCGGTGGTGGATATATTGGCCAACCTCCGTGCAATTCAGCGGGCGCAGATGATACCGCACGGTGATGCGCTGCCGCAATTGCTTCAGACGCGGGCTGTTCAGCCGGTCGCGCAATTCCGGCTGGCCCATCAGGACGATTTGCAGCAGCTTGCGGTCATCCGTCTCGATGTTAGAAATCAGCCTCACCTGTTCCAGCAAATCTTCCGTCAAATTCTGCGCCTCGTCCACAATCAAAACCGTCTCCCGGCCGGCGAGCGTCTGTTTCAGCAAAAAATCGCTGATCGTGGAAATCGTTTCCAGCCGGTCCTTGCCCCTGACTTCCAAGCCGAATTCGCCGGCGATGGCCTTCATCAATTCGTCGCCGCTCAACACCGGGTTCAAAATCAGCGCCGTGGAAAATTTCCCGTCGAGCTGTTCCAGCAGCGCGCGGCAGAGCGTCGTCTTGCCCGCGCCCACCTCGCCGGTGAGCTGCACGAAGCCCTTGCGTTCGCGGATGCCGTAGAGCAGATGGTTGAACGCCTCGCGGTGCTTGTTGCTGTGGAAAAGGAAGCGCGGGTTCGGCGTGATGTCGAACGGCGCGAGCTTCAATCCGTAAAACTCCAGATACACACAGCGCTTTTAGCAGAAACCGGCGCAGTTGGCCAAGCAAAGGTTTTGCGGAAGATTCATGATTGAAATCGCCATCCTACCGCGAAATGGCGCGCACGGCTGCCACCAGCGCCGCCGCCTCCGCCGGCGTGCCGATGGTGATGCGCAGATAATCGCTGACCTCCGGCGCGCTGAACCAGCGGACGAGGATTTTTCGGTCGCGCAGTTTTTGCAACCACGCTTTCGCCTGGAACAGCGGCGGCTTGGCCAGAATGAAATTCGTCTGGCTCGGCAGCACGCGGAAACCCAGCTTCGTCAGCTCACGCGCAAGCGATTCGCGCGTGGTGATGATCTTTTTGAAATTGGCGCGGTAAAATTTCAAGTCGTCTAGCGTCGCTTCCGCCGCAATCTGGCCGAGGCCGTTGACATTGTAGCTGTCGCGGATTTTGTCCAGCGCCGCGATGAGTTCCGCATGGCCGATGAAATAGCCGACGCGCTGGTAGCACAGCGAATATGCCTTGGAAAACGTCCGCGCCACCAGGACGTGCGGAAATTTCAGCGCCAGCGTTGCCGCGTTTTCATTGGCGAAATCCACATACGCCTCGTCCAAAATGACCACGCCTTTTTGCGCCCGGCAAAGTTTTTCCAGCGCGGCAGTTGGGTAGCCGCGCCCGCCCGGCGCGTTCGGCGTGGTGACGAAGGTGAGCGCGGCGTGAAAGTCCCATTTTCCACCGCGCCGCAATCCCGCCACGGGTGGAATGGAAAAATCCGGATTCAGGGCGACGGCGTTTTTTGCCGCGCCGTGGATGTCCGCCAGCACCGGATACAGCGAATAGCTCGGCGTGAAATATTGAACCGTGGCCTTTGCGTTGTTCCGCTGGCCGCTGGCCGCTGGCCGCTTTGGCTCGGTGAACGCCCGCGTCGCCAGTGCCAGCACTTCGTCCGAACCATTGCCGACGAGGATGTTTTCCGGCTGGCAGCCGTGCAGCTTCGCGAGTTTGGCGCGCAGTTTTTCAGCGGTCGGGTTGGGATACAGCCGCAGCCGGCCGTCCACCGCCGCCTTGACCGCCGCCAAAACTTTCGGCGACGGCGGATAAGGGTTTTCGTTGGTGTTCAGCTTGACCAAGCCCTTGATTTTCGGCTGTTCGCCGGGAACGTAGGCGTGCAGCCGTTGCACCAGCGGGCGGATGAGCGGATTCATTTTTGCCATGCGCCGATTATGCCAGCCTGCCGGCTCGTAACAAAAATTTTTCCGCAAAAAAGTGGAATAACGTTGACACAATTTTCGCGCGTGAAAAAATCCCGCCAACGTTTCAGGGAAATTTTGACTACGCCGTTTCAAAATTCAAACCGCCGCCGCATTCGCGGCGGCAAACTCCGCTTCCGCCATATCAACCTGTGAAAAACTACATTCTCGACACCAACGTCCTGCTCCACGACCCGAATTCGCTGGTCAATTTCAAGGAGAACACCGTCCTCGTGCCCATCGAGGTCATTGAGGAGATTGACCGCTTCAAGCGCGAGTCCACCGAGCTGGGCCGCAACGCGCGCACGGTCTCGCGGATGCTCGACGGTTTTCGCGGCGAGGGCAGCCTGAACAAAGGCGTGGACCTGCCCAACGGCGGAAAACTCAAAATCGCCGTCCACAAAAGCCCCCACGGCGACAGCTTTTTCTCCAAGGATTCGGTGGACAACCAAATCCTGGCGGTGGCCTTCGAAATTCAGAAAACGCAACCGAAAAACGCAACCATTCTCGTCTCCAAGGACATCAACCTGCGCATCAAGGCCGACGCCATCGGCGTGCTGGCGGAGGATTACGAGACGGACCGCGTGTTCATCACCGACCTTTACACCGGCATGGTGGAGCAGACCGTGTCGCCGGAAAAAATTGCGGCATTCCGCGCGAAGAGCGAATTCGCGTTGCCGGAGGGGAAAAATTATTTTCCGAACGAATACTGCACGCTCACCGATGAATCGAACCCCAAAAAGACCGCGCTGGGCAAGGTGGATGCCACTGGCAAAAAGCTCATTCCCATCCTCGACTGCCGCGAAGGCGTCTGGGGCATCAAGCCGCGCAACCGCGAGCAGCATTTCGCGCTCGACGCGCTGCTCGATGACCGCATCAAGCTCGTCACGCTGATGGGCAAGGCCGGCACGGGAAAGACTCTGATTGCGATGGCCGCCGGCCTGAAACGCGTGGTGAATGACCGCGAGTTCCGCCGGTTGGTGGTGGCGCGGCCGACGATTTCGATGGGCAAGGAACTGGGCTTTTTGCCCGGTTCGCTGGAGGAAAAACTCGCGCCGTGGATGCAGCCGATCCATGACGCGCTGGAGATGTTGAGCGATTTGAACATGGGCCACGAACATCGCCGTGCCAGCGACCTGATGCGCAGCGGCAGCATCGTGGTGGAGGCGTTGAGCTACATTCGCGGACGCAGCATCGCGAACCAGTTCATGATCATTGACGAGTCGCAGAACCTCACGCCGCTGGAGGCCAAGACCATTGTCACCCGCGTCGGCACGGGCACGAAGCTGATTTTCACGGGCGATCCCTACCAGATTGACAACCCGTATGTGGACTCGTCGTCGAACGGTTTCAACTACGTCGTCAGCCGCTTCCGCGACCAGGCGATTGCCGCGCACATCGAGCTGCAGAAGGGGGAACGGTCCGAGCTGGCCGAGCTGGCGGCGAACATTCTATGACCGCCCCCGGGTCGGTCGCTTCGCCTAACTATAAGCAGTTGAACTGCTTTCACGTCAACCGCACAAAGCAGCGCTGACGGCTGTCTGGCCACGCTAATTTACCAATTGACATTCGTCGTAAATCAGCAGAAGTTCCTCACGAACATAACGTAATATGATTTCAAACGAACGCCCATCACCGTATGGCCGGCGCCCTTATCAGGGGCAGGGTTACGGTGCGCCCAAATACAACAACTACAACCAGCAGCCCCGCCCGCCCGTCAACGAAGACACTTTGAAAACTGCGGAGGTTCAGATTGAACGGAAAAATTTTGTCCTCACCTTGAAGGAAAATCCGCGCGGTCGTTTTCTCCGCATTACCGAGGATGTTGGCGGACGTCGCGACACTATCATCATCCCCTCGACTGGCTTGGCCGATTTCAAAAAACTGGTGGACGAAATGGTCAAGGCTTCGGACGAAATCCCCCCGAAGCAGCCCGCGCCCGAACCGCAGGCCTGAAGCGCCAAACCTTTCCAAACTCCGGTGGAATTATTTTTCCGCCGGAGTTTTTTTCGTCTTGGCCTTCGCCGGCTTCACCGGCTTGGCGTCGCCCCAAAGTCCTTCGAGATCGTAGCGTTGGCGCGCTTCCGTGTGCATGACGTGGACGATCACGTCGAAATAATCCAGCACCACCCAGTTGCCGCCGGTCGAGCCTTCCGAGCGCGTCGGACGCAGGTCATGTTCGTCGCGCAGCCGGCTATGGATTTCCTCGATGATGGCGCGCAGGTGCGGCTGGCTGGTGCCGGTGGCGATGACGAAATAATCCGTCACGCTCGACAGCTTGCGCACGTCGAGGACCGCGATGTTTTCCGCCTTTTTGTTGTCCGCGAATTCGCGGCAGAGCAGCGCCAGTTTTTTGGAATCCATATATTCTGGGGCAATTAAACCACAAATGGCCGCGGATGGACATGGATAAATTTCAAAACGCGGTTTCGCGCGAACTTTTCTAAAGATAAAGCGGCCCCAAGCGCATCGCCTCCGCCACGGCGGCGGGAACCAGGTTTTCCACCGGCAATCCGGCCTTCACCCGCGCGCGGATTTCCGACGACGAAACGGCGAAGGGAAAACCGCGCAGCAACCGCCCGCGAAACGGCGGCGGAAAAACCGGCAACGCGCCGCCCGGACGCGGGATCGCCACGAACTCCGCCAGCCGCGCCAGTTCCGCCGGCTCGCGCCATTCGTTCAGCTTCGGCACGTTGTCCGCGCCGACGAGGTAAAACAGCTCCGCGCCGGAAAATCGCTGCGCGTAATCGCGCAGCGTGTTCACCGTATAGGAAATACCGCCGCGCCGGATTTCCTGGTCGTCAATTTCACAGTTCGTTTTTCCCGCGAGCGCGAGGCGCAGCAACTGCAAACGCACGGCGGCGGGCGCGGGGTGGTTTTCCGGCTTGAACGGCGATTGCGCCGCCGGGATGAAAAACAACCTGTCCAATCCCAGTTCCTCCATCGCCGCCTGCGCGACGAGCAGATGGCCGAGGTGAACCGGGTCGAACGAGCCGCCGTAAATTCCGAGCTTCATCAGTTTTAAGTTTTGAATTTTTAGTTTTGAGTTTCGGAAACCGAAATCCAACTAAAAACTTGAAATTAAAAACGCAAAAGCTGACACCGCCAATCAAATCGGCTCCAGATAATCGAGTTCCTTGTCGTGCGTCTCCTCCAAACCGCGCAGCGCCCAGAGCGCGATAAGCACGCAGGCGAAGGAGATCGCCGCCGCCGAGGCGACGATGCCGCACACCGGTTTGAGGTGGTTGAACGCAAGCGTCAGCGGCACGGTCGCGCCGCGCACGAAGTTCGGCACGGTGGTGGCCACGGTCGCGCGGATGTTGGTGCCGAACTGCTCGGCGGCGATGGTGACGAACACCGTCCAGTAGCCGACGCCAAAGCCGAGCAGCAAAATCGTCAGGTAAAACGTGCCGTTCGACTGGCCGGCGGCGAGAAAATACGCCGCCATCGCCAGCGCGGTGAAAATGAGGAACAGGAACAGGATTTTCCGCCGCGATTGCAGCACCTGGCTGAAATAGCCGCTGGCAAAGCCGCCAAACGTGATCCCGAGATAACAAAACGCGATGGCCTGCGCGACCTTGATTTCGCCCTGGATTTTCAGCGCGCCGGAAATTTCCGGCGAGAACGTCACCAAAATTCCCACGATGCACCACAGCGGCAAACCGATGAGGATGCAGCGGAGATATTTCATGAAACGGGCAAGGTTGTTGAACAGCATCAGGAAATTTCCGCGCGAAACGTGCGTCGGCGCGGCGCGGAGTTGTTGGAACATCCCCGATTCCGCCACGCTCAAGCGCAGCACGAGCAGCACTAGGCCGAGGCCGCCGCCGATGAAATACGCCGTGCGCCATTCCACGCGCTGCGCCACCAGCCCGCCGATGACCGCGCCGAACACGCCAACGGTGGCGATGATGGTCGTGCCGTAACCGCGCAGCGCCTTCGGCAAAATTTCCGTGACGAGCGTGATGCCGCCGCCGAGTTCGCCGGCCAAACCAAAGCCGGCGACGAAACGCCACACGGCGTAGGCCTCGATGGAATGCACAAAACCATTGGCAATATTGGCGATTGAATAGAGCAGGATTGAGCCGAACAGCAGCGCGACGCGCCCGACGCGGTCGCCGAGGATGCCGAAGAAAATTCCGCCGGCCAACATTCCGAGCATTTGCAAATTCAGCAGCAGGATGCCGTGGCTGACGAGCAGCTCGCCGGAATAACCCATGTCCTTGAGGCTGGGGAGGCGCAGGATGGCAAACAGAATCAGATCATACACGTCCACGAAATAGCCGAGCGCGCCGACGATGACGGCAGGCTTGAGGATTTGGCGCAGGACGGACGGCGGATGGCTCATGCAAAGTTTTTTCGCTGGCGAATCGTAGATTGTAAATCCAGAATCGTAAATTGAAATGACTCGTCACTGCCATCTTTGCGGCGAACCGTGGACGCTCAACGGCAATCCCGGCCGCGGCGAGGTCTGCATGAAGTGCCGCGCGGACTTGCGCGTGTGCCTGAACTGCCAGAGCTACGACCCGCATGTGGCGGAGCAGTGCCGCGAGCGGCGCGCCGACCTGGTGCTGGAAAAGGCCGTCGGCAATTTCTGCGAGTATTTTGAATTCGCCCGCCGGAAATGGGTGGCGAAGGAAGTCAAATTGACCCGCGAGGAGGCGGCACGTGCGCACCTGAAAAAATTGCTCGGTGATTAAGCCCGAAATGAAAACCGAAACCTGCGTCCGTGACGTTTCCTGGGAAGTGGCGGAAAACCCGGCGTTCACCGCCTGTCCCTCACCGGCGGTCAGCGTCGTCATCACGCTTTACAATTACGCGGCCTACATCGGCGGCTGTCTCGACAGCGCGCGCGCCGCGCGCACCGAAGGTTTGCCCGGCGGCTTCGAGGTGGTCATCGTGGATGACTGTTCGAAAGACAATTCGGTGGCCGTGGCCGAAAAATACCTCGCAACCAGTCCGTTGCCGATTCGTCTGGTGAAAAAAAGTGCGAACACCGGCCTCGCCGACGCGCGCAACATTGGTTTGCTGCAAGCCCGCGCGCCGTATGTTTTTACCTTGGACGCGGACAACGAAATTCGCCCCGACTGCCTGCGCGAACACTACGCGGCATTGTCCGGAACCGATTTTGCGGCGTCCTATGCCATCATCAACCGTTTCGACCACACGACCCGCGCCAGCGTGGGAACGATGTCCGATGTCGGGTGGAGTGTGGCGCGGCTGGTGTCGGGACCGTGCATTGATGCGATGGCGATGGTCCGCAAGGAAGCCGTGCTGCGGCTCGGCGGATACTCGGTGGAATACGGCGGCCATCTGCCGCAAGGCTGGGAAGATTACGACCTGTGGTTGAAGCTGGCGATGGCCGGCTACGCGGCGAAATTTATCCCGAAAATCTTGAGCGATTACCGTGTGCACGGCCAGTCCATGCTGCAGGCGCTCAATCCGCACCAGGGCCGGCTGGCGGCGCACTTCACGCGGAAATTTCTCCCGCTCATCGCGGCGCACAACGACCAGCCGGTGCTGTTCGGCATTCCACGCCGCGAACTGCTGATGTATTGTTCGCAGGGCCGTGGCCTTCAGTTCACCACGGGCAAACTGCCGCCGCGCTTCATCCATAAGCTGCTCGGGAAAAAGCTGACCCGCAGCATTGGCAAGCGGCTGGCGGATATTTTTTTCTGGCTGCACCCCTGAGCGTTTGCGACCCCAAATTCACCCATGGAAGAATGTTTGAAATCCGCCGCCGGCAAAGCCCGCGCCATCGCCATCCTCGGCATGCACCGCAGCGGCACTTCCACCGTTGCGCGGGCGGTAAACCTGCTCGGGGTGCCGCTCGGCCGCCGCGAGGAAATGATGCAGGCCACGCCGGACAATCCCGAAGGCTACTGGGAACATCTCGGTATCAACACGGTGCAAATCCAGCTGATGACGGCGTTGCAACGCGGCTGGGGCACCGCGGAACCGCTGCCGGAAAACTGGCTGCAATCGCCGGTCGTGCCGCCGTTCAAAGCGCAGCTGGCGAAAATCGTCCGCGCGGAATTCTCCGGTGAAAAATTGTGGGGCTGGAAAGACCCGCGCTCATGCCTGCTGCTGCCATTGTGGCGCGAAATTTTGACAGAGGCGGACACGGATTTGTCCTGTCTGCTAGTCGTCCGCAGTCCCGTGGACGTGGCGGGTTCGCTGATGCGCCGCGACGGCATTCCGTTCGCGCACGCGCTCGGCATCTGGTTTCATTACAACCTCGCCGCGCTGCGCGCCGCCGACGGATTGCCGCTGGTTTTTCTGAATTATGAAAAGCTCGTGGCCGCGTGGGAGCCGGTAATGCGCCACTGCGCCACCGGTTTGAATCTCGCTTGGCCGGTGGACGAAGCCGCCCACCGCGCGGCGATGGGCGCGTTCATCAAGCCCGAACTGCGCCGTAACCGTTCGTCAGCCGACCAACTGGCGACGCTGCCGGCACCGGTGCGCGAACTTTACCAGCTCATGCTCGATGCGTGCGAATCGCCGCCGGCCGGCGGCGAAAAATTTGTCGTGACCGTGGCGCGGCTGGCGCGCGAGTTTCAGGACTACGCGACGTTTTTTTCCACAACGCTTATCGGCACGACCTTCGACGCTCCGCACGAGGAGATGCACCGCCGGCTCTCGCAAAATCTGGAAGGCGGCCTCGCCCAATTGCCCGGCGCCGGCAAACCGCCAGGCCGCGAACTGGTGATGGCGTGGCGCGAAAACCAGCAACAGCCATTTGCATTTGCCACCGTCCGCTGCCGGCGTCGTGCCCCGGAATTTTGGCAAAAAATCTTGGGGAAACAAAATTACCGCAGCCTGTGCAAGCGGCTGGCGGAACTTTACTGCTGGCTGCACCCATGAGCGCCGCGCCAAAAATCAGCGTCGTTATCCCCGTCTTCAACAGCGCGCGGTATCTGCCGGAATGTCTCGACTCCATTTTGGCACAGGATTTTTGCGACTTTGAGATTTTGATTTCCGACGACGGCTCGACGGACGGATCGCTGGACATCATCAAAAACTACGCGCAAAAGGATGCGCGCATCCGCTGGTGGCAGAACGAAAAAAACCTCGGTCTCACCGGCAACCACAACGCCGTGATGCGCGCCGCGCGCGGCGAGTTCATCAAGTTTGTCCACCAGGACGACAAAGCCTTGCAGCCGACCGCACTTGCCAAAATGCTGGAACCGCTCGAGCGCGACGCCTCGGTGTCACTCGTCGGCGCGGCCTCGGAACTCATCAATTCCAAATCGCAGGCGCTCGCCGTGCGGAATTATTTTCAGAAAACCGGCACGCTCGACGGCAAGGACGTCATCGTGAAATGCCTCGAAGAAAACAAAAACATCCTCGGCGAACCGACGCTGGTGATGTTCCGCCGCCGCCAGGCGGCGCGCGGCTTCGACCCGCGCTATCGGCAGATCGTGGACATGGAATTTTGGTTTCACCTGCTTGAGCAAGGCCGGTTCGCCTACATCGCCGAGCCGTTGTTCGGCTTCCGCGTGCATCCGCAGCAGGCCTCGGCGGCCCATGCGCGCTCCGGTGCGGCGCGCGAAGAACAAATGCTGCTGCTCACCGACTACTGCGCGAAGCCGTGGCTCGCCGCGCACGCCACGGCGCGGATGTGGTTCAAACAAATTTATTATCTGCGGAAAAAATATGGCGAACGCGCCGCGCCTTTGATTGCGCAGGCCAAACCGGCAATTTCGCCGCTGGCATATGCGTGGTGCTGGCTGGAACACCGCGCCACCGCGCCACTCGTCCGGCTGAAGGAACGCCGGACGCGCCAGCGGCTCAAGGAATAAGCCCGCGTTCGCGCGCCGATTTTTCCAGCGCCGCCTCCACCAGCGCCGCCTCCACCAGCGCCGCCGTGCGATCCCAGGAAAGTTTTTCCGCCAGCGCACGGCCCTTGCGGATAAATTTTTCTCGCTCGGCGGGATTCATCAGCCGTCCGATTGCACCGGCGATTTCCGCCGCGTCTTTCGGGTGGTTCAGCAAAATCGCCTCGCCGTCGGCAATCATCTCCGCCATGCCGGCGTAAGTGGCGCAACTGAAAATCGCCGGACAGCCGTGCGCCATCGCCTCCAGCGGCGACATCGGGCCGGCATCGGAAAGCGTCGGCAAAACAAATATGTCGGCGGCGGCGTAAAAATCGGAAGTGTTTTTCACCAGCCCGGCCCAGAAAATCTTTCCGCCGACGCCCAGCGCGGCGGCCTGCTGGCGGTAAGGTTCCGCGTCGCCGCCGCCGAGCACGGCAAGCTTCACCGACTGGTTTTTCAGCAGCGCCAGCGCGGCGATGAGCGCGTCCAGGCCTTTGCGCTTGAATTCGGAACCGACAAAAATCAGCAGCGTCTCGCCGTCGGCCACCTGCAATTTTTCCCGCCAGATTTTCCGCGCGGCGGAAACGTCTGTCGCCGGCAAATCCGTGCCGGGATGCGCGCTGGAAAATCTTTCGTCGGGAATCGGGTAAAAATGCTGCACCTCGCGCTGGATCATTTGGGAGACGGCGATCCAGCTCCGCCCCGGCTGCGGACGGTAATGTTTTTTTTCCAGGCACCAGTAGGCCCAGACGCGCGGCTCGGTCAGGATTTTCAGCCAGACGCGGAACGGATTTTTCCGCTGCCCGCCCGGCACCCCAAAAAGTCCGCCGACAAACGTGCCGGAGTGGATGTGCATCACGTCAAACCCCGTGGCGCGTTCGTGGGTGTGGACGACATCGAAACCGCGGACGTGGCGCGCCGTCCACCATGCAAACCACCACTGGCTGACGAACGCCGGCTTGCGGAACGGTCGCGGCACGCGGTGAAAAAAAATGTTCCCGCCGGCTTCGCCCTCGAACTCGTGCGCGAAAACGTGAACCTCGTGCTTCTGCGCCAGCCGCCGCGCGACCTCCACGGCGTAGCGCTCGGCGCCGCCGGTGGTCAGGTAGCGCCGGATGAGCAGGGCGATTTTCACTTGGCGAAAAATTCCACGCTGGTTCAGCGCCCGGCGGGCTGCTGGTAAAGCTGCGGATTGAGCCGCGCATCGTTATACATCTTGAACTGGCGATACAGTTTGAACCGCCGCGTGCCGGCCTGAAGTTCGGCGAGAAAACTTTTCAGGCAGTTGGCCAGATCGGCGTGCTGCTCCTCCAGTAACGCGCATTTCTGCGCGCATTTTTCGCGCTGCGCGGCGTCCGCGGTTTCGCGGTTCGCCTCGATCTTCATGTGAAAAATCTTCAGCGCCATGATGGAGAGCCGGTCCGCGATCATGCCGGGCGTCTCGGAATGTAGCGGCGCGGCGGGCGGCGCGGGCGGCAGCTGGCCGAGCAGCCACACGTCGAACCGCTCGATGGCGTCGTTGCGCGCTTGGTTGCAGCGGTCAATGGTGCGCTTGGCTTCGCGCACGCTGGCCGGACCGAGATCATCGCGGCGCGCGATGTCCTCGGCGTGCCACAGGTCGAAATTCATCCGATGGTTGTCCTCGATGGCCGGCCACGGCTCGCCAGTTTTCGGCGGCGTGGGCGCGTCGTGCCACTGGCGCGTCCATTCAGCCTGCGCCCGCATGACGGCCTCGATTTCGATGATGGAATTCTTCATTTCAAATTTTTTTGGCGCGTTCCGCCAGCGCCGCGCCGACGGTCTCGACCACTTTTTCAAAGGTGATTTTCGCGATGGGATGGCGCGGCGGCGGCGCGACGGCCCAATCGGGATGGCGGAACGGCAGCGCGTTGGCCGAGACCGCCGGCTCCACGAGCATCACCACGCGGCAACCCAGCGCGACGGCCAGGTGCAAAAATCCGGTATCGCCGCCGACGACGAGCGTGGACAATTTCATCAGCCCGGCGTCGGTCAGGCGCGGCAGGTGTTCCGGCACGGCGCAGCCGATCTGCCGCGCCTGCTCCAAATACGGCTGGTCCGCCGGACCGCCGCCCATGATAATCTGGACGCCGCGTTCGCGCCAATGCTTTGCGAGCGCGAGGTAGTTTTCAAACGGCCAGTTCTTGTGCGGCGTGCTGGTGAACGGCTGGAAATAAATCAGCGGCGCGGCGGCATCAATTTTGTTCGCCACCAGCCACGCGCGGGCATTGGCCAGCGACGCTTCCGGTAAAATAAATTCGTTGCGGACGCTGCCCAGCTTCAAACCGCCGGCTTCCAGGACGGCGAGGCTGCGTTCGGCGTGGTGCTGCCCGTCGTCGCGATGGACGCCGAGCGTGTAGGCCCATTCGCTGCCGGCGCGATAAACGCTGCCCCAGCGCTGCCGCGCGCCGGTGAGCCGCGTGAGCCAGGCGGTCTCGCCGTAGCCCTGAAAATCCACGACCAGATCGAACTTGCCGGCGCGCAGGCGGCGCAGCAGGCCGAAGATTTGCGGGAGGCTTTTCAGCGGGTTGGCGCTCCGCATCGCCGCGCGGTCGAGCGGGATGATTTCGTCCAGCCCGCGAAAGCCGGCGAGCAGCGGCGCGTTTTCCTTCGACGTGAGAAAACTGATTTTCGCCGACGGAAAATTGTCGCGGACGACGTTCACGGCGGGCAAGGTGAAAACCACGTCGCCGATGGATTTCAACCGGATGAGCAGAATGTTTTTGGGCGCGGGCGTCATTGCGGATTTTTTCCGGCGGATTTTTGCCCCTCGCGGATTTTGGCGTAGCGCAAAAACACCTCCTGTGCCGCGAGCCGCGCGATGGCGTAGCCCTGCCAGCCGTCGAGAAAACCGCGCCGCAAAAAGTAGCTCCGCACGAAACGCCACCATGGGCGCAGGGCGATTTCGCGCACGCCGATTTTTCGATCGGCATGGTTGCGCGCAAAAAGGTCGCTGTATTCAACCATTTTCCGAACGTGATGGTTCAGGTCGTCCATCGTGTAATGGAGCAGTTCGCCGCGCAGCCGGCCGATGCTGCCGTCCACCTGTAATTTTTCATGCACCGGCACTGGCGACCAGCGCGCGCGACCGCGCTGCCACAGGCGGATCTGCCGGTCGGGATACCAGTCACCGTGCCGGATCCAGCGCCCGCTGTAAAAACTGCAGCGCGGAAAACTGTAGGCGGCGTTAGCGGCGGCGCGTTGTTCATTCGCGAGCAGCGCGGTGATTTCCGCGCGCAGTTCCGGCGAGACAACTTCATCCGCGTCGAGGTTCAGCAGCCACGGCTGCGTGCATTTTTCGGCGAGCGACTGTTTCTGCGGGCCGAAGCCTTTCCACGGTTCGCGAAAAACTTTCGCGCCAAATTCGGCGGCGATCTTGTCCGTGCCGTCGGCCACGTCGTCGTTGAGCAGCACGATGATTTCCGCCGTCCAGCCGGCCACGCTTTCCAGCGGACGGCGGATGCGGGCGGCTTCGTTGCCAGCGATGAGGCAGACGGAAATGGGCGTCATGCTAAAATTAATTGTATTCGGTTACGCCGCCGACACGGCGTTCGCGCAGCGTGCTGCCGAATTGCGCGAGTTCGGTGCGCCGCCAGTGGCGGCCGCGGCGGCTTTGGTTGAACTGGTGGATTTTGCGCTGGAGCCAGTTCTGGCCGACGACTTCGCGGTAGCGGTCGCGGTGTTCGCGCGTCATCACGACCTTGAACTTGGTGCTTTTCTGCGTGATGGAACCGAAATGATGCAGCCAGCCGCGCCCGGTGAGGGCGAGCCGGAAACCCGCCGCGCGCGCGCGCCGGAAAAAATCGTCGTCCTCGTAGCCGCCGTAATTGTTGAACCAGCCAATTTTTTCAAACACGCGCCGGTGGACGGCGAAGGCGACGCCGTGGCCGATGTCGTCGCGGCGGACATCGCGCATTTTTTGCATGAACTCGGCGGCGTGTTTTTGCCAGTCGTAATCCGCTTCACCCTCGCGCATGGCGGGACAAATGAGGTCGCAATTGTTTTCCTCGGCGAAATTCAGGATGCCCTCGAGGCAGCCGGCGGGGACGAGCACATCGTTGTTCAGCACCACCGTCCATTCGGCGGCGGACAGTTTTGCGCCCTGCGTCCACGCGGGGCCGCAGCCGACGTTGCCGGCGTTGTTGACCGTGTGGATTTGCGGATGCGCGGCAAGAAATTCCGCCGTGCCGTCGGTCGAGGCGTTGTTGATGACGATGATCTGGTCGTTGGCCACGCCGGCGCGGTTCAACGTCTCCACGCACTGTTGCGTGTAGTGGAGTTGGTTGAAAACCGGGATGACAATGGCAAGGCGCGCCTTGCCGCTGGCGGAGGACGAACTCATTGTAAATCCATGTGATTGTGGCGCGTTGATTCTAGGCGGCGCGGCGGGGAAAACAAATTCTTTTGTTTTGCGCGGCATTTGCAAAAATCAGCGCGATGATCGGCTTTCTGAAACAAATCTGGGGATTCGTGCGCCCATATCGCCTCCGGTTTTTCCTGGGGCTGGGCTGCGGCATCCTGTACGGTTTCACCAATGGCCTGCTCATCGGCGTCAGCAACGTGGTGATGCAGCTCACGTTCCGGCACGAGACCAACCTCCGCCAGAAACTCGAGGAGGCGCCGCATTGGGTCCGGCCGGCGGCCCACTGGCTCGCGGAACGGCTGCCGGAATTGCATGCGCCGGCGACGCAAACCGGGCGGTTGCTGCTGGTGGGCATCATCCCGGCGGTCATGCTGGTGCGGATCACGCTGGGCTATTTGAGCGTCTATCTCACGAACTGGTCGGCCATGCACGCCATCGCGGACATCCGCATCAAGCTGTTCGCGCACCTGCAAAACCTTTCGCTCGGCTTCTTCAACCGGACCAGCACTGGCGAACTGATCGCCCGGGTGACCAACGACACCGTGGTGCTTTACGGCATCATCGGCGGCGCGTTCTCCTCGATGGTGCGCGACCCGGTGACGATTCTTTCCATGCTGGCCGGGCTGCTGCTCCTCCAGCCCAAACTGACGCTGATTTCCGTCATTGTGTTTCCCGTGTGCGTCGTGCCCATCGTGATTTTCGGGCGCAAGGTCCGCAAGTCCGCCCGCGCCGTGCAGGAATACAACGCCGCGCTCACGAACCTGATGCATGAGTCCTTCACCGGCAACCGCGTCATCAAGGCCTACAACCTCGAGGCCACCGTCATCGGGGAATTCAATGCCATCGCGCAGAAATACGTCGGCCAGCTCATGCGCGTCATCCGCGCCAACGAAATCCCCAGCCAGCTCATGGAACTGTTCGGCGCGACCGGCATCGCGCTGGTGTTCCTCTACGTCCTGAGCCTGCCGGAGGCGCAGCGGCCGGGCATGGAGGATTTCGGCACGTTCGTGCTGGCCATCGTGATGATATACGGCCCGATCAAGACGCTGACGAAACTGCATAACCAGTTGCACCAGGCGCGCGCAGCGAGCGAACGCGTCTTCCAACTGCTCGCCACCGAGAACACGATTCCCGAACCGATCGCGCCGAAAATGCTCCACGCCGACAAGGCCGACATCGTCATCGAAAACGTGGGCTTCAGCTTCGGCGACAAAAAAGTCCTGCAAAACATCAACCTCACCGTCCGCGCCGGCCAGATGGTCGCGCTCGTCGGCGCGAGCGGCTCCGGTAAGACCACGCTCGCGAATCTGCTGCTGCGGTTTTACGACCCGGACGGCGGCACCATCAAAATCGGCGGTGTGGACTTGCGCGACGTCACCACGCGCGATTTGCGGAACCAGATTGCCGTGGTCGCGCAGGAAAATATTTTGTTCAACGACACCATCCGCCGGAACATCGAACTCGGCCGCCTCGGTGCAACCGGCGAGGAAATCGCCGCCGCCGCGCAGCACGCGCACGCCACCGAGTTCATCGCGCAAAAGCCGCAAGGCTTCGACACCGTCATCGGCGAAAAGGGCGTCTCGCTTTCCGGCGGCCAGCGCCAGCGCCTCGCTATCGCCCGCGCGGTTTTGAAGAATGCGCCGATTCTGGTTTTAGATGAAGCCACCAGCGCGCTCGACACGGAATCGGAACGCGCCGTCCAGTCGGCGCTCGACGAATTGATGCAAGGCCGCACAACAATTTGCATTGCACATCGGTTCTCGACGGTTATGCACGCCGACGTTATCTATGTGCTTAAGGAAGGCCGCATCGTCGAGACCGGTCGCCATGAGGAACTATACGCGCTAGGCGGCGTTTATCGGAAACTTTACGATCTGCAATTTGCCTCGTGAACGGCGGCCGGCGCGGCTGCCCAAGCTATGATTGTAAACCACCTCCATTTGTCCCTCAAGAACCAGGCTGGTTCGGTTCAGCACTACTTCCACTTCTTGCTGGGGTTTATGGTTCCACTGGTCATCCGGCTGGAAAACGACCCGCCCCCAAAGCCGTCCAAAATTTCCATCCGTTCCTGCGGTCCAATGGATCGCCACCTGATTTCGCTCAAATATTCCCAGCTGAATATCATCCCCCCGCTCGCCCACAAGATTGGCCGGTTCAACCCGTTCATAACCTGTGAAACCCTGCCCGGATTTGATGCCGTCGAACGCTATGACAAATCGGCTTTGAGCGCAGCCGCCAAAATCATCAAGGCGCGCCTTAATGTAAAAAGCCGCGAGCGAACCGGCCAGCTACCCAAGGTGGTTGCCATCAACCGGTCGGTGGATCGTTTCTACAACACCCGCAGCTCGGAAATCAAGGATTCCGGCGCGCAGCGCAGATCCATCCCCAATTTTGGCGAATTGGAAAAGCACTTGTCTTCAACCTGCCCCGATTATAATTCGCTAATCCTTGAGGAAGCCTCATTAGCGCAACAGATTGGGCATTTCCAAAGCGCCGATGTCATCATTGCCCAGCATGGTGCCGCTCTGGCCAACCTGATATTTTCGAAGCCCGGCGCCAAAATAATCGAAATTTTACCCCCGAATCACCCCGGGGAATATTTTTCCCGGCTGGCCGAGTGCCTGGGTTTGAACTACTGCTGCTATCATCAAAAGGGCCCTCACGAAAAGGTGAATCCCCAGGAATTAGCCGCCCTGCTCCCTTGACCGGTCGGAACCCCCCGGGCTGTCGGCCCCGGCGGCGGCCCAAGTTCGCAGGTTGCGTTTGGCGTCCGGAATTTTTATCATTCCACCTTGAATATTAGATGACATATGGTTTTTAGTTCCCCGCTGTTTCTATTTTTGTTCCTGCCAATCGTCCTGGTGGTTTATTTTTTGCTGCCGGGATTGCGCGCCCGCAACAGTTGGCTGCTGTTCGTTAGCCTGCTGTTTTACGCGTGGGGCGAGGTCGGCTTCATCGTGCTCTTGCTGATTTCCACGCTCATCAATTTCGAGCTGGGCAAATGGGTCGAGCGCCACGAGGAGGTGGCCAAGCGCAAGCGCGCCGTGGCGTTTGCAGTCATCGTCAACGTCGGCTTCCTCGCGTTCTTCAAATACGCCGGGCTGGTCGTGGCCTCGCTTAACGCGCCGCTGCATCTTCTCGGCCTCGGCGCGCTGCCGGTGCCGCACATCGCCCTGCCCATCGGTATCTCGTTTTTCACGTTCCACGCGTTGTCCTACGTCATTGACATCTACCGCCGCAAGCGCGCCGCCGCGCGCGACCCGCGCGACACCGCGCTCTACATCTTCTTTTTCCCGCAGCTCGTCGCCGGCCCGATTTTGCGCTGGAACGCCATCGCGCCGCAGTTGGAAAACCGTGTTTTCCGCAGCGCGGTTTTTGCGGAGGGCGTGCGGCGCTTCGTCGGCGGCCTCGCGAAAAAAATGATCGTCGCCAACGCCGTTGCGCTGCCGGCGGACCAGATTTTCGCGCTGTCGGCGGACGAGCTTTCCACCGGCACGGCGTGGTTCGGAATTTTTTGCTACACGGTGCAGATCTACTTTGACTTCTCCGGCTACTCGGACATGGCCGTCGGCCTCGGCAAGATGTTCGGCTTCGAGTTCCTGGAAAACTTCAATTTCCCCTACACCGCGCAGTCCATCCGCGATTTCTGGCGGCGCTGGCACATCTCGCTTTCAACGTGGTTCCGCGACTACGTCTATATTCCGCTCGGCGGCAACCGCGTTTCCGAAAATCGCAACCGGCTGAACCTCGTCACGGTGTTTTTCCTCTGCGGCCTGTGGCACGGCGCGAGCTGGACGTTTGTGGCGTGGGGCTTTTACCACGGCGTTTTCCTCGTGCTGGAGCGCACCCGCGTCGGGGTGGCGCTGGATCGGCTGCCGCGCCCGCTGCGGCACGGCTACACGGTTTTCGCGGTGATGATGGGCTGGGTGCTCTTCCGCGCGAATACGTTCCCGGAGGCGACCAATTATTTCCGCGCGCTGTTCCACCTCGGCCATCCGCTGCACGCGCAGCCGCTGGAACGCTACACCGGCAACGAGGCGTTCTTTGCGCTGGCCGTGGGCGCGCTGTTCGCCATGCCGCTGTGGGGCGCAATCAAAAATGTCGGCGCAAAAATCGGCGGGTTGATTCCCGTACGCCGCCAGGCAATTTATTTTGGCGCGGGCCAGATTGTGGAAACCGCGCTGACGATGGTGCTGCTGGTGATTTCCGCGGCGTGGCTGGCTGGCGGCACCTACAACCCGTTCATCTATTTCCGGTTTTAGCACGGCATGACGACTGCGCCCGTCAATCCAGGTCCGCGCCGCGCGGGGGCCGATTATTTTTTGATCGCGGTTTTCCTGCTGCTGCTGTGGGTGCCGGCGCTGGACAAGCTCTTTCACCTCGACCAGTCGCGCGCCGCCGGTGAAAACCGTCTGCCCGCGCCGCCGCCGGATTTCGCCGAGCTGCGCGCCGGCCATGTGCAAAAATATCTCGCGGCGGGCGAGGCTTACTTCAACGACCATTTCGGCTTCCGCAACCAGATGATCCGCTGGTTTCAGAACTGGAAACTCGGCTTGTTTCACGACCGCAGTGTTTACAAGGTCGTCGTCGGACCAAACCGCTGGCTATTCATTGGCGAGGAGCGGATGGTGGAACACTACCTCGGCATCGCGAAATTCACGCCGCCGGAATTGTCCGCGTGGCAGAAACTCCTGGAGCGCCGGCGCGACTGGCTCGCGGCGCACGGCATCAAATATCTTTTCGTCGTGCCGCCGGACAAGCAGGATATTTATCCCGAAGAACTGCCCGCGTGGCTGCGCAACGCCGTGCCCGTCGGGCGCGAGACGAAACTGGATCAGTTTGTGAAATTCATGCGGGAACATTCCACCGTGGAAATCGTGGACTTGCGCGCGACATTACTGGACGGCAAAAAAACCGCTCCGACCTACCTGCAAAACGACACGCACTGGAACCTGTTCGGCGGCTTCCTCGCGTGCCAGCAGGTCGTGGGCACACTGAATAAGCAATTGCCCAATCTGCCGCCGCTGCGTTCGGAGGATTTTGCGTGGACGAATGCGCCGATGGTCGGCGGCGATCTGGCGAAGATGCTCGGCACGGACGCGCCGGAAAAAAACAATTTCAAGTTCACCGTGTCGCCGGCCGTGTCGCTGCCGGTGGTGCATGAGGCGACCAACCTGGTTTCCAACTGGGATCCGCACAAGTCCTGCGCTGTCTCGGATAACGCCGCGCCGCTGACGGAATCGGCGATGGTGTTTCACGACTCGTTCGGGATGTTCTGGCGGCCGGTGCTGGGCTGCTGCTTCAAGCGCGTCTGGTTCATGTCCGACAACCGCGAGTTCAATACGCGGGCGGTTCTGGATAACCATCCGGGCGTGGTCATCAACGAGATTTTGGAACGCTATTTTAACAACGCCGACCCGGTGCAACTGATGGCGCACGACGGCCTGCCATGAAAATGCTGCGTTCCTGCCGCCGCCGGATTATCCTGTGAACACCTGACGCCACGATGAGCGACCCCTCCGATACCAAATTAAATTCTTTCCGCCCCGCCGCCGGCGGCGTCCGCCGCTGGCTGGACGGGCTTTTGATCGGGCTGTTCGCCGCGCTGCTGTTGGTGCCGCTGGTGGATCCGGCACTGCACCTTGATCCGACGAAGCCGCCGAGCGAGAACCGCGTGCTCGCGTCCTGTCCGCCCGCGCCGAAAAATCTGGGCGAACTGAAAAATTTCATGGCCGGCTGGGAGGCGTATTTCAACGACCACTTCGGCTTCCGCCGCTGCCTCGTCATGTGGCACAACAAAATGGCTTGGTCCCTGTTTCAAGACAAAAATTCCCGCAAGGTGCTGGAGGGCGAGGACGGCTGGTTTTACATCACCGAGCCGTGGATGATCGAGCATTTCCGGGGCGCGCTCCAGTTCTCCGACGCGGATTTGTCGGCGTGGCAGAAGCTGCTCGAACACCGCCGCGACTGGCTGGCCGCGCGCGGCATAAAATTCCTGTTCATCGTTGCGCCCGACAAACAAAGCGTCTATCCCGAAAACCTGCCCCCGTGGTTGAAACATCTCGGCGGACGGACCAAGGCCGACCAGTTTTTCGATTACATGAAAAAGCATTCCACCGTGGAAGTGCTGGATGTGCGCCCGGCGGTGATCGCCGGCAAGAAAATCGCCCCCACCTATTTGAAGACCGACACGCACTGGAACACGTTCGGTTCGTTCCTAGCGTGTGAGGAAATCGTCCGCCGGTTGCAGACGATGAAAGGGCTGGATTTGCCGCCGCTGTCCGAGGACGATTATATCCGCACCAACCGGCTCGCCCCTGGTGGGGATCTGGTGGGGATGCGCGGCATGAAGCAGAGCACGGTCGAAACCGCCAACATAACGATGGTGCCCAAGCCCGAGCTGGCGAAACTGGAGTCGTATGTCCCGCCCGTCGGCCCGCATGCCAAGGACATGGCCACCACAAAATATGCGCCCGGACACGGGCTGGCATTTTTCTTCACCGACTCCTTCGGCCGGAGCTGGATTTATCATCTCGGCCGGGAATTTGCGGAGGGAAATTACTTCTGGCAATACCAATTGGAACCCAAGGCCATCGAGGAGCGCAAACCAGAAGTCGTCGTCGCCGAGATGCTCGAACGTTTTTTTAACGTCACCGACCCGAAACAGCTCGAAGCGCAGGACGCCCTGCCGTGAGCTTCATTTTGCTTTCGCCAGAAACGGTCGCCACGCCTCCTGTAAAATATTTGCGAACCGCAACTGGTTGCTGAGCTTGTTGAAGCCGGCCTGGCGGATGGTTTCGGCCTGCGCGATGCCGCGGGGATCTTGCAGATGGTATTCGATGGCCTCCGGCAGTTCCGCCAGCGCCGCCTGCACAAAATCCTCGCCCGCCACGAACGGTGGCGCGTCCGTGACCGTTTCCGTGACGACCAGCGCACGCTGCCAGATGCCCATCATCACGATCCGGTGCCATTCAAAATATGGCTGCTCGTCGCGGTGGAGGTTCAGCATGATTTTCGAACGCTGTGAAATGCCGGCGGTAAGCTGCGTGCGCAATGCGTTCTCCGCCTGGTCCGCCCGCCACGGCCCGGCGCCCGGGGGCAGGAGGCGCAGGCTGCACCGGAATTTTTCCAGCCGCGCCGCCTGGGCGCGAAAAAATCCGGCGCGGCGCGGACTGGCCTCGCCCACGAAACTCAAGTCCAGCGGACGCGCCGCCAGCAAGCCTGTCGCCGCCGGACAGTGAGTGATTGCCGGCCCGAGCGCAGCGGTTTCCGGCGTGGCCGGCAGGCAGGATTGAAATTGATAGGGCGGGAAATTCTCGACGTAGCCCAGGGGCAGGTGCGAGGCGGAAAATCCCCGCTCGTGCAGCTCGCCGGCCGTCGCCCGATCCATGTCAAAGATGTGCCGGGCGCGCGGAAACTGGGCCAGCGCCTTTTGAAACCACGCCGTCTGGCGTTGCTCGGTGTTCAGGAGAAAAAGCGATTCCGGGCGGACGCCGGCCAGGCAGTCCCCGCCCCGGCCGAGGATGAAAAACTCGTGCGGTGCCACCACTAGATGGATGTCTGCCGCGGCCGGCCCGTTTAGCTCGTCCCGCAAAACACAGCGGAACCCCGCCTGCGTCAGGCCGCCCTGGATGAGCTCCCCGATTTCCTTGAAAAAATAATTTCCGCCGGTGTTGTAATATACCGCCACCGCAGGGTTGGCCGGCAGCCGCGGCGCGTTTTCCCACCGCCGGGGGGGCGGCGGTGCCAGCGGCTCAGCTTTCCTTTGAAACAACTGTTTGCGCCACCGGCGGAACTCGCGCTCGAACCGGCGCAGCGGCCCGGTTTTTCCCGGCTGGTCTGGTGCTAGGCTCATGCGCAAAGCCATCATGCGCGATGGCCTTTGCGTTTTCGAGTGCAATCATCCCTGCGGCGGGCGGCCCTTGCCCGGCGCGGAAACACCGTTGTTCTCCGCCGCTGCGCGTGCCAAAAAGTGTCGCAAGGTTGGCACTATTTGTTCTGTCCATGCCGGGAAGTTTTCAGGGATAATGCGCCATTCACCGCCCAGCCTTTTTCCAAAACCATGAAAACTGAATTCGCCGCCAAAGCCACCGCCGCCAGCCGCTGGCTCTCCTTCCGCCCTGAAATCAAAGTCGTGGACTGCACCATCCGCGACGGCGGGCTGATGAACAACCACCATTTCACCGACCAGACCGTCAAGGTGGTCTATGACACCTGCGTCGCCGCCGGCGTGGATTACATGGAGCTCGGCTACAAGGCCTCGCGCAAAAACATCAAGGCCGGCGAGCACGGCGATTGGAAATATTGCACCGAGGAATCCCTCCGCCGCATCGTGGGCGACAACAAAACTTCTTTGAAGCTCTGCGTCATGGCCGATGCCGAGCGCTGCGATTACAAGGAGGACATTTTGCCGAAGAAGGATTCCGTCCTCGACATGATCCGCGTGGCGACCTACATCCACCAGATTCCCACCGCGCTGGAAATGGTCAAGGACGCGCACGACAAGGGCTACGAAACCACCCTCAACCTCATGGCCGCCTCGACCATTCCCAATGACGAGCTGGAGGTTGGGCTGGAGATGATGGCCAAGTCCGAGGCTAAGGCGATTTACGTCGTGGACAGCTTTGGCGCGTTTTACAGCGAACAGATCCGTGCGCTCGTCAAAAAATATCTGCACTACTGCCAGGCGTCCGGCAAGGAAGTGGGCATGCACATGCACAACAACATGCAGCTCGCGTTTGCCAACACCATCGAAGGCATCATCGAGGGCGCGAATTATCTCGATGCCACCATGGCCGGCCTCGGCCGCGGCGCGGGCAACTGCCCGATGGAAGTGCTCCTCGCCTTCTTGCACAATCCGAAATACGAGCTGCGCCCCGTGCTCGACTGCGTGGCAAACCACATCGAGCCGATGCGCGCGAAACTGCTCTGGGGCTACGACCTGCCGTATTTGCTCACCGGCATGTTGAACCAGCATCCGCGCACCGCCATCAAGTTCAAGGAAGCCGAACTCAAGGGCGAAAAAGGCGACATCCTCAAGTTCCACGACACGGTCACGGATCAGGAGTGAGTCGAATAATTTGGCGGCGAGGAATGACAATTTGTCATCCTGTCGCATGAACTGAACTCTCCTCCGCTGGCCATCACCAGCCCAGCCATGGCGTCCGGCGAAAGTCGGACGCCGTTTTCGTTTGTGCATCGAAGGATGAGGTCCTCGGCCTTGACACCAATCGGGCGAAGAAGTAAACCAGCAGCACGTTGCGAAATGGAACTGATTTCGTGAGTGAAATGAGTTTATGCTCGAATGCGTTCGGACTTGTCCCCTTTATGAATATAAATCAAATCCGAATTCAGCTCTGCCTATGGCTGGCGGTGCTGCTGCCCGCCGTGGCGCAGGCGCAATTCACCTTCATCACCAATGCCGACAACACGATCACCATCACCGCCTATACCGGTGGCGGCGGGGATGTGACCGTTCCCGATACGATCAACGGATTGCCGGTGAGCAGCCTCGGGGATGGGGCCTTCAATAGCCTCACCAACTTGACCAACGTGACGATTTCCACCAACGTCACCAGCCTCGGGAGCTGGGTGTTCCAAGGCTGTTCCAGCCTGGTCACGGCCACCCTTCCCGACAGCGTCACCAATATCGGGGACGGGACGTTCATGAGCTGCTGGAGCCTGAGCAATATCCGCATCCCCACCAATGTCCCCAGCATCGGCGTCTGGGAGTTTAGAGACTGCTACCGCATGACCAACGTCTCGATCCCCGGCAGCGTCACGAGCATCGGAGATACGGCCTTCGCCGGCTGCGCCGGCCTGACCAATCTCGCCATTCCGGACAGCGTCACCCACATCGGCGGCGGGGCGTTCTGGTTCTGCACCGGCCTGGGCGACGTCAAACTGCCCAGCGGCCTGACGAGCATTGAGGGCGCGACGTTCTATTGCTGCTACGGGCTGACCAATGTCACCATCGGCAACAACGTCACCAACATCGGCGTCAATGCGTTCAACTACTGCATCAGCCTGACCAACCTGACGGTCCCCAAAAGCGTTCGCTACATTGATGACTATGCGTTTTATTATTGCACCGGATTGAAGGGGCTGTATTTCAAAGGCAACGCCCCCGGCCTGAGTCCGCTCTATGTGTTCATGGGTGACACCAATGCGACGGTCTATTATCAGCCGGGCACCACGAACTGGCCCACGCCGCCGCCGGCCGCGTATGGCGGCCTGCCGACGGCGCTGTGGCTGCCAGCCATACAGGCCAGCGATGTCAGCTTCGGTGTGCATGCCAACCAATTCGGTTTCAACCTCAACTGGGCCAGCGACCAGACGGTGGTGGTGGAAGCCAGCACGAATCTCGTGGATTGGCAGCCGGTACAAACGAACACGCTCACAACCGGCTCGGCCTGGTTCAGCGATCCTCAATGGACGAATTACCCCGGCCGGTTCTATCGTCTCCGCTCGCCGTAAGGGAAGCGCGCCCGGTATTTTCAAGTTGTGAACATCCCTGCCTTGCGCGGGTGGCGTGGCGAGCGGTAAATTATCCGCCATGTCGCACGCTGATTTTGTCCATTTGCATTTGCACACCGAGTATTCATTGCTCGATGGTGCCTGCCGTCTGGACAAGCTCATTGACAAGGCGCACGAGCTGAAATTCCCCGCGCTTGCCATCACCGACCACGGCGCGATGCACGGCGCGATCGAGTTTTATCAGGCCGCCCGCGCCAAAGGCATCAAGCCCATCATCGGCTGCGAAGTTTACGTCGCGCCCGGTTCGCGGCTGGAAAAGAAACCCGGCAGCGGCTCGCGCGACCTTTACCACCATCTCGGCCTGCTCGCGAAGGACGAGGCCGGCTACAAAAACCTCATCAAGCTCACCACCGAGGCGCATCTCGACGGCTATTATTACAAGCCGCGCATTGATAAGGAAATTCTCGCCAAATACAGCGCGGGCTTGATCGGCCTGTCCGGTTGCCTCGCCAGCGAGATTCCCGATTTGATCGTGAAGGATCAGATCGCCAGGGCGCGCGACGCGGTGGACTGGTTCAAGCAGACGCTCGGCGCGGATAATTTTTTCCTCGAACTGCAAAACCACGGCATTCCCGAACAGGCCAAGGTCAACACGCAGTTGATTCAGTTCGCCAAGGAGTTCGGCCTGAAGCTCGTCGCGACGAACGACGTCCACTACATCGAGAAAGGTCATTCGCACGCGCACGACTGCCTCGTGTGCATCGGCACGCAGGATTTGTTGAGCAATCCCAAGCGCATGGGCGCGGGCTATGTGCCGGAACAGTTTTACCTGCGCAGCGCCGACGAGATGAAGGCGCGCTTTGCCGAGGTGCCGGACGCGGTAAAAAACACTTTGGAGGTCGTGGAGAAGTGCAACTTGGAGATTAAGTTTGGCGGCAATAAGTATCCGGTGTTCACGCCGCCGGAACATTTCACGCGCGAAGGCTATCTGCGGCACCAGCTCGCGGAAGGACTGTTCCGCCGCTACACGCTGCACGCCAAGGCGGAAGGCCACGAGTTCGTCGTCACGGGCATTGATGATCCGAAGCGGCTGCCGACGTTTGACCCGGCCAACCCCAACCAAGAGCAAGCCATCAAAGCGGTCATCGACCGTTTGCAGCTTGAGCTGGAGGTCATCGAAAAAACCGGGTTCATTTCCTACTTTCTCATCGTCGCCGACTTCATCCGGCACGGCCGCGAAAAGGGCATTTCCTGCGTCGCGCGCGGTAGCGCCGCCGGTTCCATCGTCACTTACCTGCTCGAAATCGCCAACGTGGACCCGGTCCGCTACGGCCTGCTGTTCGAGCGCTTCCTGAATCCCGAGCGCGTCAATCCGCCGGATATTGACATTGATTTCGCCGACGACCGCCGCGCGGACGTCATCGCCTACGTCCGCGAAAAATACGGGCGCGACGCCGTGGCGCAGATCATCACGTTCGGCACGATGGGCGCGAAATCCGTCGTGCGCGACGTCGGGCGCGTGATGGGCTTGAGCTACGGCGACTGCGACCGGCTGGCGAAGTTGATCCCGGCCGAACTGAAAATGACGCTGGAAAAGGCGCTCAAGCAGGTGCCGGAACTCAAGGAGGCTTACGAGAACGAGGAAGTCACGCGCGAGCTGATGGACACGGCGTTCGTGCTGGAAGATCTGGCGCGCAACTCCAGCGTGCACGCCGCCGGCGTGGTCATCGGGCCGGAGCCGCTGGTGAATTTGCTGCCGCTCAAGCTGGACGAAAGCGGCACGCTCGTCACGCAATACGCGATGGGCCCGGTCGGCGACCTCGGCCTTTTGAAGATGGATTTTCTCGGCCTCAAAACGCTGACCGTCATCCGCAACACCTGCGAGATGGTCAAGCGCACGCAGGGCATCGAGATCAACATTGACCAGTTGCCGCTCGACGACAAAAAAACCTACGACCTGCTGAACCGCGCGGAAACATTGGGCGTGTTCCAGTTGGAATCCGGCGGGATGCGTGACCTGTGCAAAAAATTTCAGATCACGTCCGTCGAGCACATCACGGCGCTGGTCGCGCTGTATCGTCCCGGCCCGATGGATCTGATTCCCGATTTCATCAAGCGGCGGCACGGCGAGATCAAGGTCGAATACGAGCATCCGCTGCTCGAAAGCATTTCCAAGGAGACTTACGGCATCCTGATTTACCAGGAGCAGGTGATGCAGGCGACGCAGTTGCTCGCCGGCTATTCACTCGGCAGCGCCGACTTGCTGCGCCGCGCGATGGGCAAAAAAAAGGTCGAGGAAATGCAGAAGCAGCGCGAGACCTTCGTCAAGGGCTGCCATGAGAAGAACAATATTCCCAAGACCAAGGCGAACCAGATTTTCGACTTGCTGGAAAAGTTCGCTGGCTACGGTTTCAACAAGTCGCACGCCGCCGCGTATGCCATTGTCGCGTATCAGACCGCGTATCTGAAGGCGAATTTCCCGGTGGAATTTTACTGCGCCATGATGACGAACGACATGGCGAACACGGAAAAACTCTCCGAATACATCGCCGAGGCGCGCGAGGTGGGCATCGAGGTGCTCGGCCCCGACGTGAACGAGAGTGGCGTTTATTTCGCGCCGGCGAAATCCGTGGTGGCACAGGCGTCCCGCCTGTGCGATGAAAACCAGAAACCCACAGGCGAGACGCCTGTGCCGCTACAGCGGATTCGCTTCGGCATGGCCGCGATCAAAGGCGTGGGCGAAGGCGCGGTGGAAACGATTTTGAAGGCGCGCGGCGAAAGCGGGAAATTCAAGACGCTCGCCGAATTATGCGAACGCGTGGATGGCCGCTCGCTCGGCCGCAAGACGCTCGAAGCGCTCATCAAAACCGGCGCGTGCGATTGCTTCGGCCAGACGCGCGCGACCTTGACGGCGCAGATCGAGCGCACGCTGGCGCGCGCGGCAAGTATTTTGTCCGACAAACAAAAAGGGCAAAGCTCGCTCTTTGGCGCGCTGGAGGAAAAATCATCCAGCGCCGTGCCGGAGAGCATTGCCAATCTGCCGGAATGGCCGCAGCACGAACTGCTCGCGCACGAAAAGGAATTGCTCGGCTTCTACGTCAGCGGCCATCCGCTGACTCCGCTCGCGCCGTTGCTGCAACGGTTTTCGCTGCACAACACGTCGCAGCTCGCCGCGCTGCCCAACCGCAGCATGACGCGCATCGGCGGCATGATCGCGGCGGTGAGCCACGGCACCTCCAAAAAATCCGGCAAACCGTATTCGATGGTCACGCTGGAGGATCTGGATGGCTCGGTGCAGTTGCTGGTGATGAACGACTACGACAAGTTCCGTCCGCTGCTGGAGCCGAACAAGGCCCTGCTCGTCGTCGGCGAAGTCAGCACCGGCGAGGACAAGCCGAAGATTTTTCCGCAGGAAATCATGCTGCTGGCGGACGCACCGAAAAAATACACCAGGCAGGTTCACCTGCGCCTGCCGATGGCGCATTTGCAGCCGGACGACATGAACAAGGTCGCGGCACTCGTCGCCGCGCATCCCGGCAAATGTCCGCTGTTCCTGTGCTTCATGCGCCCCGAAGGTGGAACCATTTTCGTTGAAACCAACGCGCGTTTCAGCGTCATGCCATCCATCGAATTGGAACACGCGGCCAACCGCCAGTTCGGCGAAAAAACGTTTTACGCCGTTGTGGACAAGTCGCTGCCGGAAAAAGCCCGGCGTGCGTGGGAAAAGAAGGGCAACGGCGGCGGCGGTGGTGATGAATGAATACCCGCCGTGACTTATTCAAGTCCGCCCCGCCTCGGCTTGCTCGGAACGGTGGGTTTGCTGCTGCGGGCGGCGGTTGAACGCCGGCCCCCAATCGCAAATTCAGGCGACGACCGGCATGGCTGGATTTCCGTCACCTAAAGAATTGCGCGCCCGGTGCTGAAACATGTGCGGATGGCGGAACTGCCGAAATTGAACCGTTAGTTTTTTTCGTGACGTGGCGGGATTTTTCGGCATTTTTCTAATAACCCGTTAAAATCATGAAACGAATCTTTGGGCTGTTCTTGCTGGTTCTGGCCATCGTCGGTACCGTGAATTTTGTCCGCAAGTTAGCGCAGGATAAGGACGTTCAGGCACAAACACAAACCTCGGGCAGCGCCGCCTACCAGCAGGGGCAAAAAATTGGCAAATACTCCGCGCCCTTCTTGGTGGTGCTGCTCGGCATTTATGGTCTGCGGCTGTTGCTGGGTTCCAACGAATCCACGCCCGCCGCGCCGACAAACCGGCGCTCGCCGGCCAGCCCACTGCCGACGCCGGACGATCCTTCGCTGCGCGGCGGTTCGGACACCCTTGCCAGCAACCCGGCCAGGCTGCGCATCTCCGCCTGGCCATGGCTGGCGGCCAATTCCTCAACCATCTATGTGGCTTTGAGCGTGGCGGTCGTCGGCCTGGCGGTGGTGTTCATTAAGTTTCCGATTGGCGCTGTGCTTTTGGTTTCATCGGGAATTTTTCTTTTCAACGAAATCCGCGAGGCGAAGTTAAAATTTTACGGCGGCGACGTTTGTCCTGGCATCGTGCTTTCCGCACAACAAAACCTCGTGGCGGTTTACACGGATCTGTCGGCCATGGGCCGACAGCGGCCATATCCGGTCATCCAGATTTTGAAGCAGCCGCTCGGGCGGATGACCACCGGGCCAGCCTATGACGGCATGCGCGTGGCGACGGCGGCACTGTATTATGGCGACGCCAAGGCGGCCGCGTGGAAAAACTTCTGGCCGGAAGTCATCAACTGCGTGGTTCACGACCCGGCGGAAATCGAGCGTGTGTTCGGCTCCATTTCCGAGCAGGAATGGCAGAAACTCGAAGCCTGTCTCGCGCAGATGCCCGAGACGAAGCTGGGATTGCATCATCTCTCGCCCGCCAGTCTCGCGGCAGTGGTGCCTGCCGAAGACCAACTGGCCTACGCCTCCACCGAAACCGGTTATGCGCCACCGAAATCATGGTATCTGTTCCCGGCGGCCATTTTTGCCTTCGTGGTGGTCGGCCTGATCGCCACCTTGATGCTCACCTCGATCATCATCGTGGCAATCGCGCGGCCCAAAAACCGGCCGGTGTTCCCCGATCACCAGCCCGCCTTCGCCCAGCCTACAGTTGTTGCTCCGCCGACCTTTGCCCAACCGCCGCAAAACCCGACCATGGCCACCCCGCCTACGCCGATTCCACCAACCGCGCCGGCCGCGCAAACGGGCCAGTATGCCGTCGGCAGCGCGGTGGAGGCAAACTGGGCCGGCGGCTGGATTCCCGGCAAAATCACGCGCGTCAATCCCGGCGGATTCTCGGTGATGGTGCAATTGGCGGACGCGCGGTTTCCGCACCCGATCGTTCTGTCCATCAAGCAAATCCGGCTGAAATAATAATCTTCGGCTCAAAGCCAAAACGCCGCGCCGGAAATTTTCCAGCGCGGCGTTTTTTTGAAAACGATTTCTATTTTACCGCCGCCCAGACACGATGCACATCGTCGTGCTCGTCGAGCGTCTCGAGAAATTCGCCGACTTCGTTCTGTTGCGCCTCGGTGAGTTCGGGAAATTGTTTCGGCACATAGCCGATTTCACTCGTCACCACCGTCCAGCCGTTCGCGGCCAGCCATTTGGAGACATTGGCGACTTCCGTGCGCTCGCAGATGAATTTTGCGCCCGCAACTTCCTTCGGAATGTCGTCGTTCTGCTCGTGTGTCAAAACCTCCACTTCGTTCGCGCCGGCTTCAATCGCCGCGCCCTCGCGGTCAATGCCGGCATCGGGATGGTGCGCCTCGACGAGGCCGACGTGGTCGAACAAAAATTTGTTGCTGCCGGTGGTGGCGAGCTGGCCTTTCTTGAACAGCACGCGGATTTCCGGCGCGGTGCGGTTTACGTTGTCGGTATAGACCTCAACAATGACGGGCACGTTGTGCGGCGCGCGGCCTTCATACACGACGTGGTCCATGACCATCTTTTCGTCGCCGATGCCCGCGCCCTTGTTGATGGCGCGCTGGATGGCGTCCTTGGTCACGCTTTCCTTCTTCGCCTTTTCGACGGCGGTGAACAGGCGGGCGTTCATTGCGGGATCAGCGCCGCCCATTTTGGCGGCGACGGAGATTTCGCGGACAAGTTTTCCGGTCGTCCGGCCTTTCTTGAGGCCGGCAACCAATCGTTTGGCATGTAGCCATTGGCGTCCCATAGGCGGGCAAGTTAGCAGGCGGCGGAATAAGTTTCAACCTCGCGCAGTGGTCCGCGAAAATCCGCTGGAAAATCCCCGCGCCCGCCGTTAGGCTTCGCGCCTATGACAAGGCGTAATTTACTGCTGCTCGTTTTGTCGCTCGCCGCCACCAGCGCCTTTGCCGGCGACGCGGACATCCAGCTACCCTCGCTGGAGCAGGTGAAGTTTTTCCACGGCAGCGTCACCGGCCTCACGATCTTGTTTTTTGGCCTGTTCGTCTGCGTCGTCGGCGCGGGGTTCGGCCTGCGCGAATACGTCCGCACCCGCGCCTTGCCGGTGCATCGCTCGATGAGCGACGTTTCCCAGATCATCTGGGAGACGTGCAAAACGTATCTGTTCCAGCAGGGGAAATTTCTCGCTGCGCTCTGGGTGCTTATTGCGGTGTGCATGATTTATTATTTCATCGGCCTCCAGCACAAACCGTTCAGCCAGGTGCTCGTGATTCTCGCGTGCTCGGTCTTCGGCATCCTCGGCAGCTACGGCGTGGCGTGGTTCGGCATCCGCATCAATACCATCGCCAACAGCCGCGCGGCGTTCGCGTCGCTGCGCGGCAGTCCGCTGAAAACACTGTTCATCCCGTTGCAGGCCGGCATGAGCATCGGCCTGCTGCTCATCTGCGTGGAACTGGCGTGCATGATCGCGATTCTTGCGTTCATTCCGACTGAACTGGCCGGGCCGTGTTTCATCGGCTTCGCCATCGGCGAATCACTCGGTGCCTCGGCACTCCGCATCGGCGGCGGCATCTTCACGAAAATCGCCGACATTGGCAGCGACCTGATGAAAATTGTTTTCAACCTGCCGGAAGACGACCCGAAAAATCCCGGCGTCATCGCCGACTGCACCGGCGACAACGCCGGCGACAGCGTCGGCCCGACGGCGGATGGATTTGAGACCTACGGCGTGACCGGCGTGGCGCTCATCGCATTTCTCGCGCTGGCGCTGGCGCTTTCGCCGCTGCTGTGCGCGAAGCTCATCATCTGGATGTTCGCCATCCAGTCGCTGATGGTGCTGGCGTCGCTCGGCTCATTTTATTTCAATCTGGCCTTGGCGAAATTCCGTTACAGTGCCAACAAGGATTTCAACTGGGAAGCGCCGCTCACCGACCTCGTTTGGATCACGAGCATCGTTTCCATCCTCGTCTGTTTCGGCGCGAGCTGGCTGCTGCTCGGCGATTTTTCAATTACTGAAACAATTATTCCCGACGCACGCATAACGAACTACATTATTAAACCGCTGCCAAATCTCTGGTGGGTGCTGTCCAGCATCATCGCCTGCGGCACGCTGGCCGGCGCGCTCATCATGGAGTTCACGAAAATTTTCGTCAGCACCAAGTCCAAGCACGTCCAGGAAATCACCGACGCCTCCGACCAAGGCGGCGCGTCGCTGAATGTGCTATCCGGGCTCGTCGCGGGAAATTTCTCTGCGTTCTGGATGGGTCTCGTCATCCTCGGCCTGATGTTCATCTCGTATCTGTTTTCGCTGAACCATGATTTCATGGCGCTCATTCCGGCTAAGTTCGTTTTCGGCGCGCCGATTTTTGCGTTCGGCCTCGTGGCGTTTGGTTTTCTCGCGATGGCGCCGGTGACGATTGCGGTGGACAGCTTCGGACCGGTGACGGACAACGCCCAATCCGTCTTTGAATTGAGCCGTATCGAAAAGCTGCCGGGCATCAGCGCGGAAATTGAAAAGGACTTCGGCTTCAAGCCGGATTTCCACACCGCGAAAACTGAACTGGAAAAAGGCGACGGCGCGGGCAATACCTTTAAGGCGACGGCTAAACCGGTGCTCATCGGCACCGCCGTGGTCGGTTCCACCACGATGATTTTCGGCATCATCATGTTGCTCGAACACGTCTTCGGCGACGCCGTCAGCCGGTTAAGCCTCGTCATGCCGCAGATTGTTTTCGGACTGCTGATGGGCGGCGCGGTGATTTACTGGTTCACCGGCGCGAGCATTCAGGCCGTCGTCGCCGGCGCTTACAGCGCGGTCGTCTTCATCAAGAAAAACATCAAGCTGGACAAGGATGCCGCGTCCATCGAGGACAGCAAGCGCGTCGTGGAAATCTGCACCCATTATGCGCAGAAAGGCCTCATTAACATCTTTATCGTCGTCTTTTGCTTCGCGCTCGGCCTGCCGTTTTTGAATCCGTATTTTTTCATCGGCTATCTCATCGCCATCGCGTTCTTCGGCTTGTTCCAGGCCATTTTCATGGCCAACGCCGGCGGCGCGTGGGACAACGCCAAGAAAATCGTCGAGGTGGATTTGAAGATGAAAAATACGCCGCTCCACGCCGCCACCGTCGTCGGCGACACCGTGGGCGACCCGTTCAAGGACACCAGCTCCGTCGCGATGAATCCCATCATCAAGTTCACCACGCTGTTCGGCCTGCTCGCGGTGGAGATCGCCGTGGAGCTGAAGCAGAAAAATCCCGACTCGATCCTCTCCTACGTCATCGGCGGGACGTGTTTTCTGGTGGCGCTGGTGTTTGCGTGGCGCTCGTTTTACTGCATGCGGATCCCAGTGGAAGCGAAGGCTTAAACAATCGCCCCAGCCTGGGGCGGTTTAAGTCATTCTGTGGCTGCTGGGAGCGGGTGGCGAATGCATAAAACTCCTATGCTAAAAGCGATAAATGTGAAAATCCCGATACCCAGAGTCCAGATGGCCTGAAAGATGAGAACCATGGCACCCTCACTAGGCAAATCTGAAGAACAGGCACAAAACAATACAATCGGTGGCATGACCGCACTCGCCGCTGATGTGATCAAAGCGGCCAAACGGCTGAACTTCTGTTTAACGCTCCACAGCTAACTCTGCTGACTAAGGACTTTGAAAAATAACTTCTTTGCGACCCTTGGCGTCTTTGCGTGAGGCTGGGGGTTTTTGTTAAAACGCCCGAACCATCAATTTTGGCCCATCGGCTATCTGCCCGCTTCGTTGTTGGCCGACCCCCGCATATTCCACCCTGGGGCCCAGACCGGGATCGTTTCCATGACCAGGGACAATGCTTCGCCGTCCGCTATTTTCGGTTTGTCCACAAACCCGAATTGCCGCGCCAGCGTTGGATCTGTCTTGGCCATTTCCCGCCACTGGCCGTAGGTCTTGGTCAGCTCGAGCCGCCCTTTGCGCTGCGCCAGTTCTTCATCAATGGGCTGGATCAGTTGGAAAGCTTCCTCCGTCTGCCGGCACCATAGCACAAACGAATCCACCACCGCCGGCAGCACCAGGGGCGTGCTGCCTGCCCCCGCCTTCGCCGCCGCCCGCAGCAGTATCCCCAGCGCATCCGCGCACAGCTTCATCTGCCGCTCCGCGCCTTTCCCGCTCGCGTTTCCCCAATGTTCCTTCCGGTGGTTCTCATAGGCGGCCACCGTGTAGGTCTCCCGGGTCGGACTGAGATACACGCGCAGCGGCCCCTTGCCCGTCAGCGATTTCGGATCCACGCCCGTCGCGTGCCCGATTCGCCGGGCAAAGGTTTCTGACAGCGGATTCCGCCCCACTTCCCAGCTCACCACCGCGTCCTTGGATGCTCCGATCACCGCCGCAAATTCCGCCTGCGTCAGGTCCAGCAGGTGTCGCAGTTCCCGGATGCCTTGGCTTGATGTTTTTTTCATAAATGTATGATTCAAAATATATACGATAAAAGGCTTGCGCTGTCAACGGTGGCGCGCTAGTGTCGTATCCGTAGTATTTAAATACAGCTATTATGAAGGGATGGCTGATGAAAATACTGAAACCGACGCGGCTCCCGGGTACTCCCCCGTTGCCGGCGAATCCGCCCGTGCTTTTGCGCCCTTTTGCGCCTATTTCGCGCTTGGACACCGCCGCCGCTTTGCGGTGGCCGCCCGCCAGGTTGGGGGTCCCTCGGCCTGCGGTGAAACCCTGCTGCCAAACACCAACACCCACCGCCACCCTCACCCGGAAAAACAATGACAATGAATGTCTCTAGCCCACAACCAAATCCAGAACGCCACCGCTTGGCCGTGTCACTTTTTGTCATTTTGGACGTTTCCAAATCGGGGTGACAAAAGCGCCAAAACGCGCCAAAAGATGACAAAAAGTGACATGATTTACTTTGGGCACTCCCTGCTATGGGTGGCGGTCGGGTTGTAACTGACGCGTGGAATATGAAGGCACGATTAATCATGCTGTCTGCCAGGTCGGGGTCTCCCAGCGCACCGTCAAACGCTGGGCTCGCGCCTCACCCCCATGCGCCGCCGCGGCGCGCCCTGACGCCCGCTGGCAAATTCCGTTTTTGAGTTTTTGGTTCAGTTTGGTGCGGTTTGGTACGGTCCGATGCGGTGAGAACGCCCGCCCCATCCGTCTGTTCCTTGATATCGCTGATTTTTGTGGCGGCTAGCCGCCAGACGGATGCGGGGAGTGGCAAGCCCGCCCGACCTTTACCATCGCAAATGCAAAACCGGTAAATAAAAGGTAAAGAAAAGGTAAAACGTATTGGTAGCGAGCGGTGGGGCGCTTGGTGAGCGTTCCCGCGAGCCGGGGCCCCTGCGCCCGCCCTTCTCCGGTCTGCCGGAAAGGCGGATTCACCCGATTCGTTTCCGGTCATCTTGGGTCACGTTGGGTCATCTCCCGGTGTGCCTTTGCCGTCTATCTGGGGGCCCGGAAGGTGCGGGGTTGTGTCTCAAAAGTTCTGCAAAAAGGGAGAGGTCATGGCAGCCACTGGGGGGTGTGTTAATTAGGCCGGTTACCCGGGAGCCATGACTGGTTGCCAAACGCCGGAACTGGCGGCAGCCATCAGGGCATTGGTGCAGGGATGGTTTTTTTGCCTTGGCCGCATCTGTGGTATTATGCCCAAGTTCCAACGATGGGAAGCCGGAAACCGCCGTTTTGAAAAGTGGAATCCGCGGTGAAGTTTAGGCTCAATTATTCTGAACGCGTGGCGGGCTGCAAGATTTGGCTTTTGCGGATGCGCCGGGTCGTGTTCAATCAATAGGTTATGAGCATGACCCATCCCTTGACGACGACGGCATTTGACCTGCCCGGTTTCCGCATTACCAAGTCGTTTGGCGTGGTGCGCGGCATCATGGTGCGTTCGCGGTCGGTCATCGGCAACATGGGCGCGAACATCCAGGCCATTTTTGGTGGCAACATTTCGATCTACACCAACCTCTGCGAACGCGCCCGCGAGGACACGTTCAACCTCATGCTCACCCACGCCGGCCAGCTCGGTGCCAACGCCGTCATCGGCGTGCGCTACGACGCCACAGAAATCGCGCCGGGCATCACCGAGGTGCTGTGCTATGGCACGGCGGTCTTCGTGGAAAAGGCCGCGTGACCCCGCTGCGTCCAGACAGTTTCCTCGCGCGCCAGCTCGCGCGGGTGGCGCGGCTGGTCTGTCGCCATCCGCGCTGGGTTTTCTGGCCGCAGGTCGGGCTGTTCGCCCTGTGCGTGCTTTACACCGTCTGCTTCCTGAAGGCGGACATGAACCGCGACAACCTGGTCGGCCCGAACCAGAAATACCACCAGAACTACCTCGCGCTGCAAAAGGAATTCCCCCAGCCGGACGATCTGGTCGTGGTGGTGGAAAGCGACGACCTGGAGAAAAACCGGCAGTTCGTCGAGCGCGTCGCCGCCAAGATGCAGGCGGAAACAAATTTGTTTTGCGACGTTTTCTTCCAGCAAAGCCTCGCGATGATGGGCAACAAGGCGCTGCATTACGCCACAGAAACCAACCTCGTGGAGATGCGCGACACGCTGCGCGCGGCGCGGCCGTTCATCGCGCAGTTCGCGCTGACGACGAACCTGACATCGTTGTTCGGGCAGGTCAACGCCGCGTTCCGCGCCGCGTCGGAGCAGGACACGGCGGATAACCGGTCGCTCGCCAAATCGCTGCCGGCGCTGACGCGCGTCGTGTCGCAGGCCGGCGACGCCTTGCGCCGGAGCGGGCAGCCGCCGTCGCCGAACGTCGTGACGCTGCTTGGCGGCAGCGATGAGGCAGTGCTGGACAGCTACATCACGTTCGCGCACGGGAAGATTTTCGTCGTCACCACGCACGCGCCCAACAACGACCTTGTCGGCGACGCGGTGGACCGGATGCGCGAATTGGTGGCGGAAACCAAGTCCGAAGTGCCCGGCGTGAACGTGGGTATCACCGGCGAACCGGTGCTGGATTACGACGAGATGATGCAGTCGCAGAAGGACACGACCGTGGCGAGCGTCGTGGCGATTCTGCTGTGCGCGCTGATTTTCATTTACGGTTATCACGAAACCGGCCGGCCGGTGAAGGCGACGATCTGCCTTGTCGTCGGCCTCGGCTACACGCTGGCGTTCACGACGCTGGCCATCGGGCACCTGAACATTTTGACGATCACGTTTGTGCCGATGCTCATCGGGCTGGCGATTGATTACGGCGTGCATCTCATCACGCGCTACGAGGAGGAATTGCACCATGGCAAAACGGATGAAGAGGCCATCACCAAGGCGCTGGTGTTCACCGGCCAGGGAATTTTCACCGGTGCGCTGACGACGGCGGGCGCGTTTCTGGCGATGGCGCTGACGCCGTTCAAGGGCATCCAGGAAATGGGCATCATCTGCGGCGGCGGCTTGCTGGTGTGCTTGATTCCGATGCTGACAATGCTGCCGGTGCTGCTGCTGCGCGGCCGGCAAAACGTCCTCGACCACGCCATCCGCGAGGTCAGCCGGCGGGCGCGGATCGAAAATTTCTGGCTGCAACGCCCGATGCTCGTCGCGGGCGTCACGGCAACGGTCTGCTTGGCGGCGGCGTGGCAGGCGCGCAAGGCGTATTTCGACTACAACCTGATCAAGATGCAAAGCCCCAGCCTGTCGTCGGTGGTCTTCGAGCGGAAGCTGCTGGACTCGGCCGAAAAATCGCTGCTCTACGGCGCGGTCATCGCCGATTCACTGACGAACGCGGTGGCGTTGCAGGATAAAATCGAGAAGCTGCCGACCGTCGCGGCGACCGAGCCGCCGTTCTACCGCGATTTTCTGCAACCGGCGTCGCCGGAGAAACTCCGGCTCATCGGCGAAATCAAGGATGAGGTGGCCGCGTTGAAATTCAGTCCGCCGGACGCGCAGCCGGTGGATCTGGACCAGTTGAGCGGCACGCTGTTTCACACGGCTTCTTACATCGGCCTCGGCATCCTCGTCACCGGCACGAACGACCCGGTGATCGCCGGGCAATTGGGCGACTTGAGCGAGGCTATCACCGCCCTGCGCAAGGCCGCGCTCGCTGGCGACGCGACGGCGCGCGCCGACCACGCGCTGAAGCTGGCGCAGTTCCAGCAGATGCTGCTGGGCGATATGCGCGACACGTTTGAACTGTTGCAGCGGCAGGATTGCACCGCACCGCTGGGTGTGGGCGATTTGCCGCCGGCGCTGCGGCACCGGTTCGTCGGCGTGCATGGGAAATATTTGATCCAGGTTTATCCGAAAGAAGACGTGTGGCAGCGCGCGCCGCAGGAGCGTTTTGTCGCGGACTTGCGGACGGTGGATGCGAACGTCACCGGCACGCCGGTGCAGCTTCTGGAATACGAGACGTTGCTGAAAAATAGCTACATCCAGGCGGCTTGGTATTCGCTGACGGCCATCGCGCTCATGGTGTTGATTCATTTTCGCAGCCCGATTGCGGTCGTATTGTCGCTGATTCCCGTCGCCATTGGTACCCTGTGGCTCGCGGGCATCATGGGCTGGGCCGGCTTGCCGGTGAATCTCGCAAACATCATGACGTTGCCGCTGGTCATCGGCATCGGCGTCACGAACGGCATCCACATTTTGAACCGCTACGCCGAGGAGCGCACGCCGGGCATCCTTGCGCGTAGCACCGGTAAGGCGGTGCTGGTGTCGGGGTTGACGGCCATCGCGGGATTCGGCAGCCTGATGCTTGCGCAGCATCGCGGCATTTATAGCCTCGGCTGCATGATGGCGACCGGCATCGCGACGTGTATGATTGCGGGGCTGACATTTTTGCCGGCTCTGCTCACGCTGGTGAGCCGCCGGTTTCCGCTGGTGAGTGACAAGAAAAGACCCGGTGCCAACAAATCAATGCCAACACCGGGTCAGGAGGAACCGAGGTAAAACCTCAAGTCTTGAAAAAATAGACGAAAATCAAGCAAAGTCAATGTCAATGTTAAATCCGGCCTGATTATGGCCCGAATAAACGATGAATCAGCAGCCAATAACGGTAACGAAGAAGCGGCGCTCTGGAATTTTCCAGTGCGTTGCGTTACTGGCTATTTGTGTCAGTTTGGCGGCGACGGTTTCGGCAGAAGAAGATTTTCATTCCGCCGGGTTCGCGTTTGCCCGTTTTTCGCTGACGCTCGCGGACGGATTTCGCACCGAGGCCGCCGGGCCGTTTTATTATTCGCAGCAGGGCGGCACGGAAAAAACCTGGGCGCTGCCGCCGTTTTATTCCTGCGCTCAGGATCCGGCGGTCGAGTCGCACGAGGACGATTTATTTTATCCGCTGCTCTCGCGCATCCGCTACGGCCATGAATTTCGCTGGCAGCTTTTCCAACTCATCAGCTTCGCCGGCGGACGGCAGCCGGACGATGCGGACGTGAGCCGCTTCACGCTTTACCCCCTATATTTTCAGCAGCGCTCGACCGACACGAATTTGAATTACACCGCCGTCGTGCCGTTTTATGGCCGGCTCAAGAACCGCCTGTATCACGACGAGATATATTTCGTGATGTTTCCGTTTTTCGCCGAGACCAAAAAAAACGGCGTGGTCACGGAAAATTATCTCTATCCGTTCGGCGCAACGAGCACCGGCGACCACCTGCGCGGCTGGCAGGTCTGGCCGTTCGCCGGGCACGAGCATCAGGATTTGACCACGCACACCAACGGCTTCGGCGACGTCGAGATTGTCGGCGGGCATGACAAGTCGTTTTACGTCTGGCCGCTTTGTTTGCGGCAGGACGCCGGCCTCGGCACGACCAATGTGGAAAAATTCCGCGCCTCGATTCCGTTTTACGCCGCCACGCGCACGCCGCAACTGGATGTCACCAGCGTGGTCTGGCCGTTTTTCAACTGGTTGGACAACCGCGAGAAAAACTACCGCGAATGGCAGATGCCGTGGCCGTTCATCATCGTCGCGCGCGGCGGGGGCAAGACCACCGACCGCGTTTTTCCGCTGTTCAGCCGCTCGCACAACGCCACGCAGGAAAGCGACTCATATCTCTGGCCGCTCTGGCAGTTCCACAGGTTCCACTCCGACGTTTTGGAGCAGCGGCGGACGCAGGTTTTGTTTTATCTTTATTCGCGGCTGGCGGAAAAAAACACCGAGACCGGCAGGGAGAAAATCCGTCTGGAAATGTGGCCGCTGTTTGAATGGCATCGCGGCCTGCGCGGCGAGGAACGCCTGCAGGTGCTCGCGTTGGCGGAGCCGTTCGCGCCCGACAACCGCGGCATCGTCCGCAACTGGTCGCCGCTGTGGTCGCTCTGGCGCGCGGAGGACAACCCGCGAACCGGCGCGGCCTGCCGCTCGCTGCTGTGGAACCTGTATCGCCGCGAGACCGCGCCGGCGCACAAAAAAGTCTCGCTCCTGTTCGGCCTTTTCCAGTATCAATGGGATGGGAAAACCAGCCGGACGCAGTGGTTTTATTTCCACCGGGCCGCCCAAAAATCGGCGGCCAAATAATTTTGCACCATGTTTGAAAATGTCGGACAAGTCATGCTGTTGTTCTGGCGCACGCTGCTGGCGCTGCCGCTGGCGTGGCGGCATCGGCAGAAGGTGAAGGAGCAGTTTTTCGAGATCGGCAACGCGAGTTTGCTGATGGTCTGCATGCTGTCATTCTTTATCGGCGGCGTCATCGCGCTCAACTTCGGCCCGCCGCTCGTCGAGCGCAGCTTCACCAACGCCGTCGGCGGCGTGGTCGGCCTCGGCATCGCCAAGGAACTCGCGCCGGTGATGATGGCCATCCTGATCGCGGGCCGCATCGGCTCGGCGATGGCGGCGGAAATCGGCTCGATGCGCGTGTATCAGGAGATTGACGCGCTGCGGACGATGAACATCAACCCGGTGCATTATCTCGTTTTGCCGCGTGTCCTGGCGATCTCGGTGGCGCTGCCGATGCTGGTGATTTTCTCCATCCTCACCGGCTGGTTCGGCGGCGCGGTGGTGGCGAATTACAATCACCTCATGGACATTCCGTTCAAGGTTTTCTTCGCCGACATGAAGGACATCGTCGAGTTGTCCGACGTGGCCAACGGCGTGTTCAAGAGTTTTTGCTTCGCGGTCATCGTCGGCGTGGTGTCCTGCCACCAGGGATTGACGACCATCGGCGGCCCGCGCGGCATCGGGCGCTCGGTCACGAAGGCCGTGGTCAACTCCATCGTGCTCATCGTGATTTTCGACTACATCCTCACCCGCTTCCTCCTGAAATGAACGGCGCGAACGAAAAGATTTCCAGCGGCGTCGGCCTCGCGGTGCGCGGCCTTTGCAAAAGTTTTGGCGCGCAGGAAGTGCTCAAGGACATTGAATTCACCGTCCAGCCCGGCGAAATTTTCGTCATCATGGGGCCGAGCGGCAGCGGCAAGAGCGTTCTGCTCAAGCACCTCATTGGCCTCGAGACGCCGGATGCCGGCGAAATTCTCATCAACGGCGAATCCATCACCACGCCGGAAATCGCCGCGAAATACCGCATGGCACTGGTCTTTCAGTCCGGCGCCTTGCTGAATTCATTGACCGTCGGCGAAAATGTCGGGCTGTATCTTTCCGAACACCGGTTGAAATCACCGGCGGAAATTGAAAAAATTGTCTCCGAAAAACTTGCGGATGTTGGCCTGAAAAATGTCACGGACAAGCTGCCGTCCGAGCTTTCTGGCGGCATGAAAAAACGCGCCGCTATCGCCCGGGCGCTGGTCATCGAGCCGCAGTTGATTTTGTATGATGAGCCGACCAGCGAGCTGGATCCGGTTTCAGCCGTCGTTATTGGCAACGAGATTCTCGACCTCCAGCGCCGCATCGGCGTGACCTCGCTCGTGGTCTCGCACGACCGCGACCTCGCGTTTGGCGTGGCCGACCGTATCGCCGTCATGGCCGAGGGCCGCATCCTCACCATCGGTACGCCGGACGAGGTGAAAAATTTTCCCGACCCGCTGGTGCAGGGTTTTTTGCGCGCCGACTTCCAACGAGATAAATAAACCGTTCCGCCTATGAAAAATTCACTCGAAACCAAACTCGGCTTTTTTGTCGCCATCACGATCATCGCCGCTTGGGCGCTCGTCGAGACGCTCGGCAGCATTGATCTGTTCGGCCACGGCTACCACGTCTCCGCGCAGTTTGCGACCGTTCAGGACCTGAAGCCCGGCGACCGCGTGAAGATGGCTGGCGTCGAGATCGGCCGCGTCGAGGACATCGAACTGACGACGAACAAGGTGCGTGTGACGATGCGGTTGAAGCCGGCCGCCATCGTGAAGACGAGCAGCGTTGCGAGCATCAAGTTCACCGGCCTGATGGGGCAGAATTTCATCGCGCTGGACTTCGGCGCGCCGTCGGACAATTCGCGCGCCGTCAACGGCACCGAGCTGGCGAGCGTCGAGCAGACGGATTTGAACGCCATCATGGCCAAGCTGGACAACGCCGCCGGCGGTATCCAGAACATCACGAAAAATTTTGCGGGCGACGAAATCAAGCATATGTTCGGCGCGCTGGACGACGTGATCAGCTCCAAAAAGGAGAGCATCAAGAACACGCTCGACAACATCGAAAACATCTCCGGCGAAATCCGCAGCGGCAAGGGCTCGGTCGGCAAGCTGATTTACGAAGACGCGCTTTATACGTCCGCGCTGGACACGGTGACGAACATCCACGACACCGTCGGCTCCATCAAGCTGACGATTGAAGACGCGCGCGCCGGCAAGGGCACCATCGGCAAGCTGCTGACGGACGAGACGCTTTACAATTCCGCCACCGCCTCGATGACAAACCTGGATTCCATTTTGATGAAGGTGAACCAGGGTGACGGCACCGTCGGCAAGCTGGTGAATGACCAGGAATTTTACAAGAACGCCAAGCTCTCGCTGCAAAAACTGGACAAGGCCGCCGATGGCTTGGAAGACACCGGCCCGTTGAGCGTCATCGGCATCATGGCGAACCAGCTCGGCCTGTGATCAGGCGAGCCCCAGATTCTTCAACACCTGCACGGTGGAGTGCGCCTTGTTGAGCGTGTAGAAATGGATGCCCGGCGCACCGGCGCGTAAAAGTTCTTCGCACTGGCGCGTGGCGTATTCGATGCCGAACTTCGCCGCCGCCTCGTCGTCCGTGCCGATCTCGTCGAGTTTTTTCCGCAGCGCCGGCGGAATTTTCGCGCCGCACATCTGCGTAAACTTGGTGATCTGCGTCGCGCTCAAGATCGCCACCACGCCGGGGATCAGCGGCACGTTCACACCGAGCTTCTGCGTGACGTGGTCGCGAAATTCAAAATAATCCGCGTTGTTGAAAAATAACTGTGTGACGACAAAGTCCGCGCCGGCGTCCACCTTTTCCTGCAAGTGCTGCCAGTCCGCGAACTTGCCGGCCTTGCAGGCAATGTGGCCTTCGGGAAAGCCGGCGACGCCGATGGAAAAATCGCCGGCCTCGCGGATGAACTGCACGAGCTGCGCGGAAAATTCAAAGCCACCGGGCGTGGCCTGGAATTCGCCGCCGCCGGGCGGGTCGCCGCGCAGCGCCAGAATATTTTTGCAGCCGAGCGCGCGGAATCTTTCCAGCAGCGCGCCGATTTCCGCGCGGGTGTGGTTGACGCAGGTGAGGTGCGCCAGCGCGGGCAGGCGGTGTTCGCGCTGGATGCGGTCCACGATCATCAGCGTCTTGTCGCGCGTGCTGCCGCCGGCGCCGTAGGTGACGGAGCAGAAGTCAGGCCGGCCGGCGAGGAGCGCGGGGATGTGTTTTTCCAAAAGCGCGCGGTCGCCCTCGTCGGTCTTGGGCGGAAAAAATTCAAAGGAGACGACGGGCTGGCCGGCGGCCTTTTTCGCGGCGAGGATGTCGCGGATGGATTTCACGGCGGCGGATTATGCCGGAAGTTTATTTTGAATGGAAACAAAAAGCCCCTGCCGGCGAACCGGCAGGGGCGAAGGATTCTAATTCAGATTAGAACTTGTAGATGACGTTCGCATAGAGACCCACCGCGGTGCGGTTCACGCTCGCGCCCGTGGGGGCGAAGTAGCCGACCGTGCCGGCCCAGGTGCCGCCCATGATCTGGTCATAGCGCGCTTCGATGCGGCTGACGACATTGGCCCAGAGGTCGTATTCGACCGTTTCGGTGAGGGCGATGCCGTTGTCGCTGCCCGTGAGGGTCGGCACCACGGAACCGGCGGCGTCAGCTTCCCAGTATTCCGCGCGGGAATTGAAGCTCAGCTTGTCGGTGACCTTGATGGTGTTATACGCACCAATGATGATGTCGTTGACGTGGATGCTCAACGGGTTGTTCCCCACCGCGCCACCGCCGAGGTTCTGGACGTAGTCCACGGACGCGCCAAAGGTGACGCTCTTCCATGGGGTGTTGAGGGTCGAGCCCACATAGTAGTTGGCCTGATTGCCGCCCTGGCGACCGCCGCTGCCCTGTTTGCTGAAGGCGGTGTTGGCGAAGCCATAGACCACGCCCGCGTAGAGCGCGGAGCCGGAGGCCCAGCCCCAGCTGCTCGGAGCGCTGAAGGTCACAGAACCCATGACGGTCTTGTTCCACGCGCTCTCTTCAGAGGGCGCGCCGCTGCCATACGCAATGTAGGTGTTGCGGGTGTTGATGCCCGTGGCGAGCGTGTTGGCCACGCCAGCGGAGAGTGAGAGCAGGTCGGACACCTTGTAGCTGGCGAGGATGCCGGTATGCTCGGTCGGTTCAACGGCCCAGCCCCAGGAACGGGTGTAGTTCGGGTTGCTGCCGGCGTCGAAGGCTTCGTAGCCGACGACGGTGTTGAACACGCCGATCTTCCAGTCAATGCCGTTGCCCACCGGGGTGCGCAGCGCGACATAGGCCTGTTGGATGGAAACTTCGGAATTGGCGGCACCCGGGGACGGGTTCCAGCCGACGGCGTCGGGACCGAACGCCAGATCCACTTCATAGCCGGCCGCCCAGGGGGATTCGTCTTGCGCCTTGGCAATGGTGAGCTTCACCATGTCCAAGTTGAATCCGTTGGCCTTGCCGCCTTGCAGCGGAATCGCGCCGCCGATGGAGGCGCCGACGTTGCTGGGGCTGGCTTCGTAGTTCACGGATGTGCTGACGTAGCCGCTGATGACCGTGCTGGAGAGCGCGGTTTCAACCGGGCTCAGTTTCGGTGCGTCGTCTGCGCGGACGGCGGAAGCCATGCTGACGGCTCCGACGGCGGCGAGACCCAATGTCCATTTGTTGATGTTAAACTTCATCTGTTCCTCCGATGTTGTTTGTTTTGGTTTGCTGACTAAGCGGGGTAAAAACAGTTTACCCCAACACCTCTTGCAGGTGCGATTAAGTTCAAACCTAGGAAAAACCCGCCGGGTTGACAACATCTTTTTTCCTTAAAGCAACTATTACACAAGTGAAAACAAAACCTCCGCGCACCTTTTCCGGCCGGTCGCCTCTTCAGGTGGACACCCTTTTGCCGGGAACCTTCCTGTTCCCGGTGCGTTTGGAACAAATCATGCTTGTATTCATCCGCGTGGCACAATTGCGCTTGCAATTCCACCATATTGAACTATTCACGGACACAGGTATGCCAATATTTGCTTACACTGCCAGAGAAACGGCCACCGGGCGCGAAATCCGCAACACCGTCGAGGCTGCCACCGAACAGGCCGCCATCGCCGCCCTGCTCAACCGCAACCTGCTGGTGGTCGAGATCCGCGAGAAGACCGCCAAGCGCGGCCAGACCAAGGGCGGCAAGGTCAGCCTGAACGACCTCGTCGTCTTCACGCGCCAGCTCGCCACGATGATTGACGCCGGCATCGCCATTGTCCAAGCCCTCCAGGCGCTGGCCGAGCAGACCCCGAACAAGGTCATGCGCGACACCATCCGCGATGTCTGCACCCGCGTGGAAAGCGGCGAAAGTTTCTCCGAGGCCTTGACCCGCCATCCCAAGGCGTTCAACCGCCTTTACGTCTCCATGGTCGCCGCCGGTGAAAAGGGCGGCCTGCTCGCGGAAATTTTGTCCCGCCTCGCGACCTATCTGGAAAACAGCGAGCGCCTGCGCAAAAAGGTGAAGACCGCCCTGATGTATCCGACGGTCGTGACCGTCGTCGCCGTCGTCATCACCGTGTTTCTGCTCGTCAAAGTCATTCCCACCTTCAAGGACGTGTATTCCGGTTTCGGCGCCAAGCTGCCCGCCCCGACCGAGATCATGATCGGCATCAGCGAAATCATGCAGCATTACCTGATCTACCTGATCGTTCTGGCCGGTGCCGCCGTCTGGGGCTGGCTGTATTTCATCAAGACCAAGCCGGGCCGCGACTTTTGGGACCGCCAGCGCATCAAACTCCCCATTTTTGGCACCATCGCCCACAAGATCTGCCTCGCGCGGTTCACTCGCACCCTGTCCTCGCTCATCCGCAGCGGCGTGCCGATCCTCGAGGTTTTGCAGATCGTCTCCGCCACCGTCGGCAACACCATGATGGAAAAAGCCATCAAGACCTCCGCCCTCGACATCGAACGTGGCGAAGGCATCTCGCAGGCGCTGTCCAAGCACCCCATTTTCCCCAGCATGATCATCCGCATGTTGAGTGCCGGCGAGCAGACCGGCAACATTGATAATATGCTGGAACGTGTCTCTAACTTCCTCGACGAGGAGATCGAAACCACGCTGTCCGGCCTCATGTCACTCATCGAACCGCTCCTCATCGTGTTCCTCGGCGTGGTCATCGGCAGCATGGTCGTCTGCATGTTCCTGCCCATTTTCAACCTCGCCAACATCGTCAACAGCGGCCACTGAAAATCTGAAAACAAAAACCGCCGGAAGAAATTTTCTTCCGGCGGTTTTGTTTGGGGGAAATGATTATGCGGTTAAACCGAAACCAGCTTCGCCGGCTGCGGCTGGAAGACCTTGATCTTCGGCCAGCGCAAATTGATTTGCTCCTCAAACCACTTCCGCGCCGCGTCGTCGCCGTGACCCAGCAAAATCGCGCGCGGCGAAACCCGCCCGACCAGCTCCAGCAAATCCTGCCGGTTCGCGTGCGCTGTCAGATCAAAATCCTGCACCTCGCAACGCTTCGTCACCTGCCCGGCACTCGGGCTGAACACAAACGTCTCGCCCTGTTTCGCCGCCTTGAGGTGGCCCGCCGGTGAATCCGGGTCCGCGTAGCCCACGAAGAAAATACTCTGCTTCTCGTCGCCGATCATCCGCGTCGCCAGCGTGTGCGCCGCCGTGTTCTCGCTCATCATGCCGGCGGTGATCACAAAGATTTTGCCGCCGCTCAGCTTGATGTTGTCCGCCGCGCCCTTTTCCAGCACGACTAGTTGCAGCGCGTCGTTCAGGTGCAGGTTCGTGTGCTGCCGGTGCGTCCGCGCCGCCTCGATGTCGTAAATCTCCGTGAACACGCGGCCCAGCCCGCCGATATAGACCGGCTGTTTTTTCAATTTCCCCTCGCGCATCAGCAAGGCTAGCAGCGCCAGGATTTCCTGCGTGCGCCCCAGCGCGAACGACGGGATCATGATCGCGCCTTTCCGTTTTTCCGCCGCGTGAATCGCCGCCACCAGCCGCTCGATTTCCTTTTCGCGCGTGAAACCCGGCGCCACCTCGCGGTTGCCGCGCGTGGTTTCCATGATCATCACGTCCGCCTTCACGTCCTCGAACCGCGCGCTTTTCAAAATTGTCTGGTCGTGGAAACACACGTCGCCCGTGTAAAACAAAGTCTCCTTTTGGCCGCGCAGCAAAATGCCCGCCGAGCCGAGCGTGTGGCCGGCGTCAAAAAATTCCAGCGTCGGCGACGGTAAACCCGCCCGCGCCTTGTGATACGCCTGCCACTCCACCTCGCGGTTGTATTTGAAACCCTGGAAGTGCGGCGCGATCTCGTCCAGCTCGTCGTGCGTGTAGAGCGGATATTCCTTGATACCCAGCTCGTCGCGCTGGCGCGTCATCACGTTCACCGAATTGTGCAGCACGCGTTCCACCAGCAGATAGCTCAGCTCCGTCATCAGGACATGCGCCTTGGGATATTGCCGGCACGCCAGCGGCAGCGCGCCGACGTGGTCATGATGGCAATGCGACAGCGCGATGGCGTCCACGTCATGCGTATTCACCTTGTTAAACAAGGGCATGGCGGCGCGCCCCTCGCGTTTCGGATGCATCCCCGCGTCGAGCAAAATGCGGTGGTCGTCCAGCTCCACCAGCCACGCGCTCGCGCCGATATCCGTGTCCGGGTTCAAATTCGTGATGTTCACAGGCTAATTAAACCACGGATGAACACGGATGGACACAGATAAATGAAATGCAGGAGTTGAGGGGAGGAGTCCTCGAATACATATACGATATGCGATTTACGAGCCGCTCTCGAAATATCCGGCCGTGCGTAAATCGTATATCGTAAACCGAAAATCAATTCGCCGGATACCGCCAGACCCAGTCGCCGTGGGAAATATCCGGCGACGGCGTCTTGCTCTTGGTGAACGCCCCCACGCCACCGTCGTCCGTTTCATTCCAGCCGACCGAGTAGAGCACAAATTGACCGTCCGTCGTGCGCCGGTATTTTAGCGGTCCGCCGCCGATGACATCATGCGGCACTTGGGCGATGAACTGCGGCGCGAGCGCATCCAGCGCTTCAGGAAATTCCCCATGCGCCAGCCGGTAACGCTCCAGCGCAATGGCCGTGCGCGCCAAGTCCACGGAAGCCTGGGCGTAGGCGATATTCTTTAGGAAGTTTCCCATAAATAGGAACTCCGCACCGAACATTTTCCTCAAGGTATCCAGCGGGTCAAAAAAGCTGACGGCGCTGTTTGCGGCGGCATCGGCTTGCCGAATGAGGGTGGGAGAAATTATCTTGGCATCGTGGTTGACCGCCGGCAAATATTCCATCTGCGTCCGGCCATGCTTCAGAGCGCTTTGGTAAAACCACCCGCCCGGCATATAGCGATAGATGGTAAACATAAATCTGGCATCAATCGGATAGCTGAAGTTCGCCTGGGCAAATTGCGTGTCATATTCACGGTGGCGTCTCAAATAATTGGCTTCTTGGGCCGAGTAAAAAATTTCTGATTTCTGAACATTTTGACAATCCGCCAGGAAATCCGGCTTCGCCAGTTCCGCGGCGAGCGCGACAAGCTGCTCCTTCGAGCATTGGTGTGACGCCAAACCTTCATAAATCGGCTGGAGCGTGATTTGCAAAATAGCAATACGGACGAGCTGCGAAATCAAAAATGGCTCGGCACGAACTGAATCAGTCAGTCGAAGCATGAGTTTCATATCGTCCAACGCCTTTTCACTTTGGCCGTTTTGCAGTTCGGCGATGGCGCGCAGTTGCAAAACCAGCGCGCTTCTTTTCAACGCTGCAAGATGCGGAAGCAAAATCATGGCCGGATTTTCCGAGTTGTAGCCGAGTGGAAACCGCGAGTAAGGCAGATGGCTTGCCTCGCGCAGTTCTTCAATCGCCGAATCATATTTACTCAACGCCAGCAAAACATCTTCGGCGGGAGATTGCGGCTGCAGCGCGATTGGAAATTCATTGGTTACAATTGGTGAATACCGATTTGTTTGAGCAGGTGCGCGATAATATGCCTGCCACGGCTTGAGATCGGTGATGGTTCCACTCGCCCAGCCGCCGTTGGTTGGCGAATCGTTCCAACCGTTATTACGCCAGAGATTCAAATCCAAACGGTCGGTAAAATTAGTGCGTCCATTTTCGGCATATTTATCGCCAAACCAAGAACGAGATCTTTTAGGTCCAAGCACTGCTTTGATGGATTCAACCCAAATCGGAGCCAGCGCAAAATTCTGGTCGTCCGGCACCGGCGGCGGGATGACGCTGGCAAAATCGGAATGTTCGCCCTTGGCCTCCCACGCGTGTTTGAACTGGTTCCAAGCGTGCCAGCCGCGCCAGTCTTCCTCGGCGTAAAAAAGCGCAATCAGCGTGGCAAAACAGGCCAAGCCGAACAGAAATTTCTTGAAGTTGCGCCAGCAGCACAGCCAGCGGATGCCAATCGCGAGCAAACAAATTATTGTCAATGCAATCCCAATGACGCCAAAGAAACGCCATTCATCACCCGACCAGGCAACCCTCAATGAAATCAAGAGGATAATCATCAAGGCGACCATCAGGATCAGCCAACCCAGCAAAAGGCCGCGCCAACCGGTAAATGGTTTTTTCCAGATGCTTTTCGGTTTTTCGTCCATAAATTTTATCATTGGTTAATTCACGCTCTCTCTGATGTTTCTCGCTTCACAAAGTGCCAGAGGACTGGCGCAGTCCAAGACGCTCCGCGTTCATCCACGGCTTCCGTCCGCGCGCCCGCGTCTTGGAGTGCGGCGGCCCTCCGCCGCTTTTCCCCGCGCATTTCAAACCGTAAATATTTTTACGCTCTCAGTGCGTGGGTGGGACTTGTATGTTTTTGACCGGTCGGCGTCGCGCGTCTCAGGCGGCCCGACGAGTTCCGCAAACAATCGCTGCTGTTTCCGTAGTTCCACAATCACCTCCGGCGACGGCGGCGCGGATTTCTCCGCCATTTTCGGCGAGGAATCGCGCATGGAAACATTCACCGCCAAAATAAAAATCCAGACCGCCGCCAAGCCTGCCCATGCTTTCGGATGCGGCCAAAGCAGCGAGGATAGTAAATGGAGGATGGAAGATGGCCGGGACGGTTGCAGGGGGGAGGTGACGGGTGACGGGTGACAAGTCGTCTGCGCGGCGCGCGCGGCCGCCAGAATTTCTCCGCGCCACGCTGTCGGGACAGACCGCAACGGCTGCTGGCTCAAGCGGCGCTCAAATTGTTCCGTTTCATCATTCATCATTCTGCCTTCTTCATTTCCTCGTAAAGTGGACGCAGCCGGCCACGCAATTTGTCTAGCGCGTAGCGATACCGGCTGGCAGCGGTGTTCGGCGGAATCTCCAGCGCGCCGGCGATTTCCTCGAACGTCAGGCCGCCCCACAGTTTCAGATGCACGACGGCGCGCTGTTCCGCCGGCAGTTCGCCGAGGGCATCGGCCAGTTCTTCGCGGAAAACTTTTTCATCCGGGTCGCTCGTCGGCGCGAAGGGCGAAATGATTTCCGCCGCGAAATTTTCCTTCGTCCGCTCGCGCGTGCCGCGCCGCCGCATCAGGTCAATCGCCGCATTGTGCGCGAGCCGAATGAGGAAGGCGCGTTCCTCGCAGACATCGGCGAGCAGCGTCGCGTCGCGGGCGAGCTTGATGAAAACTTCCTGGAGCAGGTCGCGCGTGTCCGCCTCGTTGCGCGTGAGGTTGAGCAGGAAAGCGAAGAGCGCCGGCGTGTGGGCGTCGTAGAGCCGTTCGATTTCCTGTCGGGCGGGCATTTTCACAATGACGCGCCCGCCGGCAGGATTTGTCTAGGCGGAAACGACTTTGGCCGCCGGGCGAGGGCGGCTAAAATCAGGTGAAAACTTTTCTGCCGGCAGGAATTAAGGCGTCGCCAGCCGGTAGAACCGCGCCGATGTCCGTGCCCGGGTTCAAGTTCGAAATAATTCGGAATATTCACTGACTAATTGAATCACAGATGGATACGGATAAATGAAATGCAGGAGTCAAGGCGGCTAGACTATGAATATATTTGTGATATACGATTTACGAGCCGCGCTCGAATTTTCAGACCGCGCGTGAATCGTATATTGTAAATCGAAAATCATCTGGCCGGGTACCGCCAGACCCAGTCGCCTTGGGAAATGTCCATTGACGGTGTCTCACCTTTTTTGAAAACCACCATGCCGCCGTCGTCCGTTTCGTTCCAGCCGACGGAATACAAAACAAAATCTCCATCCGCCTCGCGCCGGTATTTCAGCGGCTGGCCGCCGATGACATCATGCGGCACTTGGGCGATGTACTGTGGCGCGAGCGCGGCGAGCGATTCGGGAAATTCCCCGTGCGCGAGGTGATAGCGCTCCAGCGCAATCGCCGTGCGCGCCAAGTCCACGGAAGCCTGAGCGTAGGCGAATTTTCTTGCCGAAGCGCCAAGCGCTGGCATCAACATTCTTTCAATTATATTATTTGGCGTCGGACGTTTAGTGTCTGCCTCAATGGCGGCGCCAGCGTCTCGAATTTTTGCGGGTGAAATCGTTGCCTGTTTTACATCCGCCGCCGGCAAATAAAATTCCACCATCGGGCGGGCGCAACGAAGTTGGTTTTGATAAAACCAGCCAGTGGGAATCAGCCCGCAGACAATCCGTCCCGGAAGTGGCGGTTTTGCGCTTGCAAAATCACCGGACAGATTTAGCAGTTGATCGGGATGATGGCGCAGATAGTCTAAAATTCCGCCTTGAAACACCATTTCGCCGCGCATGGCTAATTTATAGCTGACCAGATAATCCGATTTCGCCAGCTCCGCATCGAGGTCAACCAGTTGCGCCTCCGACCATTTGTGTTCCGCCAAGCCTTCATAAACTGGTTGGAGTGTAAGGCTCAAAATGGCGGCGCGAAACAGATGTGAAATCAAAAATGGTTCGGTGCGCATGGCGTCAGCCAGCCGCAAGGACAGCTTGACGTCGGCCAACGCCTTTTCACTTTCGCGGTTTTGCAATTCGGCAATCGCGCGCAGTTGCAGCGCTTGGCTGCTTCTTTTCAGCAACGCCAGATGCGGGAGCAAAATTTCCGCCGGGTTTTCATCGTCGTAACCAAGTGGAAACCGCGCGTAAGGCAATTGGCTTGCCTGCCGCAATTCCTCAATCGCCAAATCGTATTTGCTCAACGCCAGCAAAACATCCTGCGCGGGCGTCTGCATCTGCGCCGCAATAAGAAATTCATTGGTCGTGGCGGTCGAATTACGATTGGCATCAACTGGCGCGCGATAATATGCCTGCCACACCGCGAGGTCGGTGAGGGTTCCCTTCGGCCACTGTCCGTTGGTTGGAAAACCAGTCCAATCATTGTTGCGCTGGATATTCAACATCAGCCGGTCGGTGAAATTAGTGCGGCCATTTTCCGCATTTTTATCTCCAAACCATTCGCGCGAGCGTTTCGGGCCGAGCGTGGCTTTGACGGATTCAACCAAGATTGGCGCCATCGCAAAATTCTGTTCGTCCGGCACGGCGGGCGGAACGATGCTGGCAAGCTCAAATTTCTCGCCCTTGGCCTCCCATTCAAGCTTGAACTGGTTCCAAGCGTGCCAGCCGCGCCAGTCTTCCTCCGCGTAAAACAGCGCGATCAGCATGGCGAAACACGCCAGCGCAAATAGCGAGCGTTTTAGATTCCGCCGGAAGAAAAGCCAGCGGATAAAAATCCAACCCGCCAGTAAAATTGTGGCACCTGCCGCGCCAAAAATTAAAACCCCGGCCACCCCCTGTGGCTCAATGATCAGCGGATGGATAACCATCATGATCCCTATAATAATAAGCATTGTCGTTGCCATCAGTAACAACCAGACCAAAAACAACTGAGGCAAGCGAATTGATTTTTTCCAGATGCTATTCGGTTGTTCGCTCATAGTCTTTATTTTTGAAAATAGCTTGCCCTCGGTTGATGCACTTTGGGTGGAAACGGGTGCGGGCAATAAGTGTTTTGACCAATGAGCGCCAGATTCCTCACGCCGGAACATTCTTTTTCGTGCCGCCGCAAATTTATGGTAGTGTGCGGCAGCCGGTTCGACGATGATGGACACAACTCGAACGAAAGGCATCAGTCATGGCACAGGCAATCATGGATCCCGAAAAGGTGCGGCGGTTCGCCGAGGAGCTGCAACGCTTCAACAGCGACCTCGAAAACCGCATGGTCATGCTGCAGGCGCGCTTCGCCGCGCTCGGCGACACCTGGTCGGACCAGGAGCACGAGAAGTTTTCCGAGGAATTCCAGCAGGCGCTTAAGGCGCTGAAAAAGTTCAGCGAGATTTCCCGCCAGCACACGCCGTATCTCTTGCGCAAGGCCCAGCGCATCGAGGAATATCTCCACCAACGCTGACATGACCGAGCGCGCCCAAGTCACCTCCGTCGCCGCCCTCGAATCGTTTCGGGCGGCGCTGCTGGTGTTTCTCACGCACGCCCGTGCCAGCGTGGATGAGGCGCGCGGCGACGTTTTGCGCACGCGGCTCTGGCTGGAAAACGACCAGACGCGGTATTGGGAAAACCAGTTGCGCATCCGCGGGCTGGCGCTGGAACGCGCGCAGGCGGAAATGTTCGGCGCGCGGATGTCCAAGTTCGGCGGCGACGTGCAGGAAAAACAGGCGGGTGTTCGTCGCGCGAAACTGGCGCTGGCCGAGTCCGAGGAAAAAATGAAGCTCCTGAAGAAAAGCGAACGCGAGCTGGATCACGATTCCGAGCCGCTGTTGAAACAGGTGGAAAAGCTCCAGAGTTTTTTGAGCGGCGACATGGGCCTGGCCGTCGTCCAGTTGAACGAATTCATCAAGGCGCTCGAAGCCTACGCCGGCGTGGCTGCGCCCGCGCCGAAAAAAACGGAGGCTGCCGCATGAGCCTCGGTTCCGCCCGCGGCCGGCTGACCGGCATCACCCGCGATTTGTCGCTCAAGTGGGACGACACGAAAAACTACTGGCGCGACGGCAAGAGCCAGGAGTTCGAGCGGCGTTTCATGCGCGAGCTGTTCGCCGAGGTCAACCAGTCGCTGCTCGCCCTCGAAAAGCTGGACGAGCTGTTGCGCAAGATCAGGAGCAACTGTGAATAATCTGCCCGGAACCCCCGAAATGCTGGAGCTGCTCGACGCGTTGAAAAACGCGGCGCAGGATTTTGCCGCGCGCGAGGAAAAACTCGTGCGCGAAAAGAAAACGCGCCTCGACGTCGCGCAACGTCACCTGGAGCAAGCGCGTAGCCGGCTGTTCGAGGGCTCCGGCAACCGTGCGGATTCCTTGCACGGTGAATTTCAGGTGCAGCGGGCGCGGTGCGAGGCGCGCTTCGCGCAGTTCCGGGAAAAAATCAAGCGGGCACACGCCAATGTCCGCCGGCTTGTGTTGGAACAGATTGCCGGGGAAGAGAGCCGCGAGAAGTTTGCCATCCAGAAAGGCACGCTCGATGCCGAGCGGCTGCGCGACGCGTCGCTCGCGCAGTCCGCGGCCGCGCACGCGGAATTCCAGCAGCATCTGGCAGCTTTGCGCGACCTGCTCGCGCAGTCGGAAGCCGCCGCGCGCTCGGCGTTTGGCGGTTACGGAAAATTCCGCCGCCTGCTCGCAGCGGAAAAGTCCTGGCCGGAACCCGTTCTCGATGCGGACATGGACCAATTGTTCGCCCGGCTCCGGCAGTTGCACGGCGAAATTGACGCACAGCTAAATCAGTTCCGAAAAATCTTTCTGGCCACGCTGTTCCGCTTTCTGCCGGTCTGGCTGCTGGGATTTTTCTTGGTGGCAGCGGGTGCCGCCGTGCCGGTGCTGGAGAAGTTTGGTATAAAATCCGTGACGTGGCTGGAAACCGGTGCGGCCATGGTTATTTTAGTGGTTTTGTTCGTGCTGCGCGAAGTCGGTGGAAAACAGGCCGGCGGACTTGCGGAGAAAATAGCCGCCGGTCTCGCGCCGGCGCGGCGGCTGGACGCCGTGTGCTTTGAAAAATCGGAGCTGTGGCTCCAGCAGGAGCAGAAACGGATTCAGGAGGAATTTGAAGGCGCGACGCGCGCGTTGAACCAGCAGTGGAAAACGCTCAATCGCGCAACCATCGCCGCGCGCAACGAGCGGCCGGTGGTGGTGGACCGCCGCGCGCAGCAGGCGCAGGCCAGGTGCGAAAACTTGCGGACGCGGCGGCTGCAGGAGATTGACCGCGAAGCGCGGCAGACCGTCGCGCTATTGCAGGGATCCACCGAGTCGCAGCAGGCGCAGCTTGCCGCCGGTTTCACGGCGGAAGTGGCCAAGGTGGAACGCGAATTCGCCGCGCAGTGGCAGGCGCAGCTGGCGGAATGGAATGCGCTCGTCCCGCCGCTCGCTGATAAAATCCGCGCCGCCGAAAAACTGGCGGATGAGCTTTTTCCCGCGTGGACTGCGCCGGGCTGGGGGAATTGGACGCCGCTGGAACAATTCCGCAGCGCCGTCAAGCTCGGCCGGGTTGAGGTGGATTTGGCGCAGTTCGCCGGCGCGCTGCCGAAAGACGGACGCATGAAGTTGCCGGGCGGAAATCTTTTTTCCGCGCCGCTGCTGCTGGATTTCCCCGCGCACGGCTCGGTTTATTTTGAGACCGGCAAGGACGGCGAGGCCGAGGCGCTGGCGGCGATGAACAATCTGATTTTCCGGCTGCTGTCCGCCGCGCCGCCGGGCAAGTTGAGTTTCACCATCATTGACCCGGTCGGCCTCGGCCAGAATTTCGCCGCGCTGATGCACCTCGCGGATTACGAGGAGGGCAGCATCAATAGCCGCATCTGGACGCAGCCGGCGCAGATCGAGGAGCGGCTCGCGGAGCTGAACGAGCACATGGAAAAGGTTATCCAGATGTATCTCCGCAACGACTACGCGACCATCACCGAATACAACGCGCAGGCCGGCAATCTCGCGGAGAAATATCATTTTCTCGTCGTTGCGTCGTTTCCGGCGAACTTCACCGACACCGCCGCGCGGCGGTTGCGCAACATCGCCGCCAGCGGCGCGCGCTGCGGCGTGTTCACGCTCATCCAGCGCGACGCGCGGCTGCCGCTGCCGCCGGAATTCGTCGCGGACGAGCTTCAGAAAAACAGCGTCTGCCTTGCGCGCGGCGCGAAGGATTTTGAACTCGCCGGCAGGCATCAGCCCGGCGTGCAAGTGATTCTTGATGCGCCACCGACACCGGAAATCGCCACGCACTTTCTGCATCGCGTCGGCGAAAGCAGCAAGGATTCCACGCGCGTGGAAGTGCCGTTTGCGCAGATTGCGCCGGCGGAAAAAGACGTTTGGTCAGCGACGACGACCGAGGAATTGCGCGTGCCCATCGGGCGTTCCGGCGCGACGAAGTTGCAGTGGCTCGAACTCGGCAAGGGCACGCGCCAGCACGCCCTTATCGCGGGCAAGACCGGTTCCGGCAAATCCACGCTGTTCCATGTCATCATCACGAATCTCGCGCTGTCATGCAGCCCGGAGCAGGTGGAATTTTACCTCGTGGACTTCAAGAAGGGCGTTGAGTTCAAATGCTACGGCAGCCGCAAACTGCCGCACGCGAAAGTCGTCGCCATTGAGAGCGATCGCGAATTCGGCTTGAGTGTCTTGCAGCGCGTGGACGATGAATTACGCCGGCGCGGCGATCTGTTCCGCCACCTCGGCGTGCAGGACGTGGCCGGTTACAAGTCGGCCGGCGGCGGCGAACCGATGCCGCGTGCCTTGCTGATGATTGACGAGTTCCAGGAATTTTTCACCGAGGAAGACCGCATCTCGCAGGGTGCGGCGGTGCTGCTCGACCGCATCGTGCGGCAGGGCCGCGCGTTCGGCATCCACGTCATCCTCGGCTCGCAGACCCTCGGCGGCGCCTACACGCTCGCGCGCGCGACCATCGGCCAGATGGTCGTCCGTATTGCGCTCCAGTGCAACGAGGCCGACGCCTACCTTATCATGGACCAGGACAATCCCGCGCCGCGCCTGCTGTCGCGGCCGGGCGAGGGCATTTACAACGACGCGGCGGGTGCGATTGAGGGCAACAGCCCGTTTCAGGCCGTGTGGCTTTCGGAAAGAGAGCGCGACGATTATCTCGTTAAAATCCGCGCGCGGGCCGATGCGGCAGGGAAAATTAATTCCGTGCCGTTCGTCTTCGAAGGCAACGCGCCGGCGGACGTGCGGGAAAACTTGCTGCTGAATTCCGCGCTCGCCGGGAACGCGCCAAAAAATTCCGCGACGCGCGTCTGGCTGGGCGCGCCGAACGCCATCAAAGGCCCGACCGAGGCGGTGTTTCACCGGCACAGCGGCAGCAACCTGCTTGTGGCGGGGCAGGGCGAGGAGCGCACGACGACGATGCTGGCGGTGTCACTCATCGCGCTGGCGGCGCAGTTCCCGAAAGGCGGCGCACGGTTCGTGGTGCTGGACAGCACGCCGCCGGGATTTCCGCAGCGCGAATTCTTGGAATCCGTCATCCGCGCCATACCGCATGAAGTTGTGACGCTGCAAAAAGACAGCCTCGAAGAAATCATGGCGCAGCTCGCCGCCGATTTGAAGCAGCGCATTAACGACGAAGCCGCGCCCGCGCCGGAAACCTTTTTGTTCATCCACGGTTTGCAGAACTTCAAGCGGCTGCGCGCCGAGGACGACTTCAGTTTCTCCAGCGGCGGCGACGGCGCGGCGAATCCCGCCACCACCTTCGCCAGCCTCATCAACGATGGCCCGGCGCGCGGCATCCACGTCATCGCGACCTGCGACACCTACAACAACATCGGGCGTTTCATCGGGCGCAAGGCGCTCGGCGAATTCGAGCTGCGCGTCCTGTTCCAGATGAGCGCGAGCGATTCCGCGAGCCTGATTGACACGCCGGACGCCGCCACGCTCGGCCTGCACCGCGCGCTGTTTTACCACGATCGTGAAGGCTACACGGAAACCTTCCGGCCCTACGCGCGCCCCGCGAACGAATGGCTGGAGGCCGCGTGCCGCCAGTTGCAGGCGGGCAAATGAACCGCAAGAAATGTTCCGCCGGCATTGTTCCGGCGCACCACTGCGCGAGGATTTTCGCGGATTAATTGTGCCACTCAGGGCGCGACCGACCCGGCACTGATTTCAATCAATGCGGGAGGAATGTGGCTGGGATATCCGGCTTATTGATGCCACGGTTGTTGGCGAGTCCGGGAGCGGGAGATTTACTGGAGGTCGAGTTGAGATATGTTGGAAACATGATGCCTAACAAATCGCCAGAACTCAACCCCATTGGCACTGGCAGTTTAGCTATGGGAGCAATGAACGGCCTCGTCTTCTTGGCTGGGGCTACGGCAGGCATTACTTTGCAAATTGTTGGTAGAAGGTGATGACGCTCAGCAACAATCCAATCACGGTGATGATGCGGCGAACGGTAGTTTGTGGAATCTTTTGGGAGAAGTGCGACCCCAGAAAATAACCAGTCACGGCCCCGACACTCATTACCAGCATCCGAGGCCAATCAATCAAGCCCGCCCATACGAACCACAGAGCAGCCACCAGATTGATCAGTGAACCCAGGGTCGTCTTCAGCACATTCATCTCATGAATATTGTGCAGGCCGATAAATCCCAAGGTTGCCAGCATCAATATCCCGATGCCGGCACCAAAGTAACCACCGTAGATGGCAACAAAAAATTGGAAGACAATGGCCAGGCCTAGCTTCCACCCTCCGGCCCGGGAGCCATTCTCCATTTGGAAGCCAACCAGTTTTCGAAATATCCCTTGCAATAAAAACAGCACGGTGGCGAAGAGGATGAGAAACGGCACCAACCTCGCAAAACTCTGATTGCTGGTGTGGGTCAAGAGCACGCTGCCAATCAATCCACCTAGCAAACTCACCGGCAGAAAATAACGCAGCCAAAATGCCACTGGCTTCAGATGCCGTCGATATCCAAACATGCTGCCGGAAGTGCCGACAACCAAGGCCAAAGTGCTGGTGGCATTGGCCACGATGGGTGGGGTTCCGAAAAACAGGAGGGTGGGAAACGTGAGGAGCGTGCCGCCACCGGCGACGGCATTGATGGCTCCACCGCCTAAAGCGGCAGCCGTCAAACCGATGACTTCAGGCGTGGTCATATCTATTCAACAAAGCCTCATTATGGCGTTAGGGCGGCAAGAAAATCAAATCTCCCCAATCTTCGTCCACAATGGTTCAAGGTCTGCGTCATCCAAAGCCATCAATCGAATGTCTTTTTTGCTAGCCAGATCACCCGCCTTTTCCAAGCACTGCATCGCCTCCTTCATTTTTCCGAGCTGACAGGAATAGCACGCGAGGTTGAACAGCATCAGCCATTCGTTCGGAAATCTTTCAATCACTGGGATCAAACAGTCGTATGCCTCCTGTGTTTTTTTCAATTCATGCAAAGCGTAGGCCAAATGAAAATGTCCCCACGGATTGTCAGGCAGCATCTCGCTCATCTCCTTCGCCACTTCCGCCGCCAGATCCCATTTCCCGACTTGCGAATAAATCTGGTAGCGCAGTTCAAGAACTTGCGGATGCGCCCTCAACCCAGGACTGATCTGTTCCAGTTCTTCGTTGGCGGCTAGAAAATTACCCAGACCAAGCCAGCCTTCAGCAGCATCGAGGTGGCGTTGGTCTTGGAGCGGCAGTTTTTTCACGACTGGGGATTAGAGAAGGGATTTCACCACGATTTGATGCAGTTGGTTTTTGATTTCCACTCGTTCCGGGATAACGTTCTTTTTGACCAGAGTTTTTAGCAACGTATCTAGCCATTCCCGCGACACCTCAATTTTGCCTGGCTCGAACACTGGATTTTTACCATCTTCCTGCAAAAGACGATAGCCAGAAAGCCTGATCTGAACGCTATCTTTTTCTCCCTTCAATTCCAGATCTACACTGATGGTCTTGTTTTCTTTGTCAATTTCCAGCCTAGTCGTCTTCCCATATTTTTTCAAGATGCCGCTGTTGAGTTCCGCCATGACTTTTTGGATTTGCGCACCCTTCGGCAACATCCTGAAAAAAACGATCTTTACCGTATCCATCAAATCACCGCCTACGTTGAAGAAATCGCTAAATTGCATGGGGGCAAATATGAATCGGGTTTCGTTGAGCAGCAAGTATTCAAAATCCGACCCAGCCCTACACAATGCTCAATGCCTAATTCTGGTTTTTCATATTTTTGAAACGTGTTTTGAAGTGTTTCAATTTGGGTCTAGTCAATCAAACCAGAAAATGCGGCGTTTCAGGCCAGCGGATGCTCCCCGCTGTTGCATTTGCAAAGTATATAATCCCGGCGAGGTCATGGACAGTTGGACGGTATTTGTCATTTGCGAACAACGGCTGCGGGGCGGCTGCTGGCATGTTCATGGATTGCTTTACCTAGCCAAGCAATGGTTTGCCCAAGATCTTTCATATTGCGTGAAGCCTCATCGTCATTGCTCACCTCACCCTTGTCCCGACCGAAGCCCAGATTCCAATACGTTGATCCCGGAACAATGACCCCGGACATGAGGAACATGTGGTTCATCGTGTCGAACGCGTGGGTGCCGCCGCCTCGCCTGACAGCCACCACGGACGCGCCGATTTTCTCCCGAAACAATCCTCCATTAGCCACAGCCACCAAACCAGACCGGTCTAGCAAAGCCTTCATCTCTGCGCTGACGTCGGTGAAGTAGGTGGGTGAACCGAGAATGATGGCGTCCGCTTCAATCATCTTCTCCATGCACTGATTGAAGAAATCATCCTTCTGACTACAACGGGAATTCTTCTTTTTGAAACAGTTGTAGCAAGCCTGGCAACCTCGAATCGGTTTCCCGCCTAGCTGGATGAATTCAGTCTCCCAACCAGCTTCTTTGAGAGGGGCCAAAACTTGTTTCAACAGGATTTCGGTATTGCCGCCTTTTCGCGGGCTTCCATTGATGGCGATGGCTTTCATAATTCAAATGGGTGAGACACTGCTTTAGTCAACGGATACGCCGGTTATGAATCTCACGCTCCACTGATTTTGCCATTCGCTTTCCACTCCGAACTCGCAGCAGTCTCATGGTTTTCAGAATTTGTGAAGTTGGCGAAAACCTCATTGGCTGGGTAAAAAGAAACAGCGGCGATAGGGAGGTTCTATACAATCAAATCAATTCTTAATGCGCAGAAAACCTAATAATATCACCGGTTATCTGATGTTTTCGCTGAGGGTGCACTCGCTTGGCATTGTCGTTGCTGGATGTTGAAGAAATGAAAAAAGTCGAAGCCATCATCCAACTTTCCAAATTGAATGAAGTCCAAGGTGCCTTGGAAAATATCGGTATTGATGAGATGACCGTTTGTGAAGTGAGGGGATTTGGTCGGCAGAATCAGCATAACGAAATCTACCGTGGCAAGGAATACACCGTAAATTACCTGCCGATGGTCAGAATCGATCTGGTCGTGGAGGATCAAATCTTGGATCAGGCAGTCAAAGTCATCATCCAGTCTGCCAAGACCGGCACAATGGGTGATGGGAAAATATTGATCTCGGATGTAAAAGAAGCTGCTTACGCTTTGGCGATTTGAATGTGACGTGAGCTGGTATTTTGGTCCAACCCTGGCATTGAATGAGTGCCGTGTGTTTCCCGCCAAATTCAAAACAACGCCAACTGTTGGGCCGTAGGCTCCCTTAAATTGCTGACTCCCAGCCCAAGCAAACGCAGAGGCCGATGCACCAGCTTTTCCCTGCCTAAAAGAAAACAGGCTAGCCGATATATTTCGTTAACGTCGGCAATCGGTTCTTCCATTGAGATTTGCCGGGTAAGCGTAGTGAAATCGCTGTAACGCACTTTGACTTGAACGGTGTGCGCTGCCAATTGCCGGTGCTTGAGCCGCTTCTCAATATCCGCCGCCTGTTCTTTTAGGCAACGACTTAAAATCTTCCGATCATCCGTGTCTTGCAGAAATGTTTCCTCGCCACTGATGCTCTTGATTTCATCCCCCAACTCCAAAGGCCGGTCATCTTCACCAAACGCAAATTGTTTCAGTGTCGGGCCAAATGAACCAACCAGTGCCCTCAAATCGCCCGGGTAATCTTGCAAATCTCCAATCGTGCTGATACCCGCCTTGATCAAAACCTGTTCCGTGACCTTGCCCACACCATAAAGTGTTCGGACTGGCAATGGTCTTAAAAACTGCACCTTTTCAGCATCTGTAATCACCGTCAATCCATCCGGCTTTTGATGGTCACTGGCAATCTTGGCCAGGAGTTTGTTGGACGCGATGCCGATGGTAGCGGTCAAATGCCGTTCAGCTTTAATCCGCTGCTTCAATGCCGTGGCCAGTGTCTGGGCCTTTTCCAGTGAAGCAGCCATCGTTTCAGCTTGGCAAATTGCAGACATGTCGAGATATGCTTCATCCACGGACATCTGCTCCACAACGGCTCCGGTGCGGGCGATGATTTCCATGATCTGATGAGACTCTTCGCGGTAGGCATCCATCCTGGGACGAACGAAGATGCCTTTGGGACACAGCCTCGCAGCCGTTGAACTGGGCAAGGCTGAACGAACACCAAATTTCCTGGCTTCGTAGCTAGCGGCACACACCACACCCCGTTGAGTTGGAGGCGAGCCCACGATCACTGGTTTACCGCGCAAATTCGGATCATCCCGCTGTTCCACTGAAGCGTAGAAGGCGTCCATATCGAGATGGAAAATGACCCGAAACATCTGGCCAAATATCAACAGGCATCACCACTTTTCCCAGTGAACAGATTCCGGATTGAATCGGGTGCGCGACTCCTTCACCTCGCCGGGATACCCAATTGAAATGCACGACACGGGCATCACCTGATCTGGCAGTCCTAAAATCTCCTTCACGTTCCTGATTTTATCTTCCCGTGGATGAATGCCCAACCAGCAGGCTCCCAATCCAAGGGCATGCACCGCCAGCAGCACGTTTTCCGTCGCCGCTGAACAGTCCTGCAAAGCGTAGCTCAGCTGTTGGTCGTGGGCTGCCTCCAGATCAGCACACACGGTGATGCACAGGGATGCCGTATTGAGCATGCTGCCGTTGGCCAGAACGTTGGCGAGTTTGGACAGGGTTTCCGGCTTTTGGGCGACCACAAAACGCCAGGGATCCTTGGAGACGGCTGAAGGAGCCGCCATGGCGGCTTGCAGCAGCTTTGTGATGGTGGATTCGCTGACTTTGCCAGGCTTGTAAACCCGGATGCTGCGCCGACCGAAAATAAATTGCAGTTGGTCTGGTGTGTTCATGGTGGATCTGACGCTAGCAAACTGGTTGAGCAATCGACAACTGCATATTGAACGCTTTCAACTTGCACAAGAAAACCAACTGAAAAGAGAATGACTGGTGTGGGCGTATCTACCACTGACTTTCTCTTTCTGTTCTTTCACTACGACGGTCTCACGGGTTTCGCGCCGTCTAGAAACCGTCAACTGCACTCACGCTCACACCAGCCAAAGCAACGTCGTCCTGCTTTGCGTGATGTCAAGGTGGTCAAGGGCGATCAAAAAAAGCCAGAGAAACAGACGGAGCAAGTGGCGTTGCTGTTAAAATCGGGCCCACTCAAAAGACTCCAACTCGATAATTTCAACATCCTCAAATATCCCTAATGCGGCAAATACGGTTGTGTTTGTTATGCGAAACCGTTATGCATTTGAAAGCGTTGAAAAACAAAAACCCAACGGAACCATTGATTCCATTGGGCTTATTAATGAGTGGTGGTAGGTGATGGATTCGAACCATCGAAGGCGTTAGCCGACAGATTTACAGTCTGCACCCTTTAGCCACTTGGATAACCTACCACTAAACGGACACAGATTAAGCCAGACTGTGCCGCCGCGCTCAAGTTCAAAGTTCAGCGTTCGGGGTTAAGCCTTGGGCGTGTGAGAGAAACTTTGAACTCTGAACTTTGAACGGCTAATCTGTTCCGATGTTCGATTCGTTAAGCAGCAAGCTCCAGAACGCCTTCAAAAACCTGCGCGGTCTCGGGAAAATTTCCGAGAGCAACGTCGGCGAAGCCCTGCGCGAGGTGCGGATGGCGCTGCTGGAAGCCGATGTGAATTTCAAGGTGGCGCGCGATTTCATCGAGCGCGTCAAAGTTAAATCGCTTGGCGCGGAGGTCGTCGCCAGCGTCCAGCCCGGTCAGCAAATCATCAAGTTTGTCAGCGACGAACTCACCGCCTTGCTCGGCTCGCAAAACGCCGCGCTGAATCTTTCGGGTAATCCGAGTTGCCTGATGCTGGTCGGTTTGCACGGCGCGGGCAAAACCACGTCCGCCGGCAAACTGGCGCGGCTGCTCAAGAAGCAGGGCCGCGCGCCGCTGCTCGTGGCGGCGGATGTTTACCGACCGGCGGCGATGGACCAGCTCGAAACGCTCGGCAAACAGGTGGAAGTGCCGGTGTTCCTCAAGCGCGGCGAGACGGATGTTCTGAAAATCGCGCGCGAGGCGCTGACGTTTGCCAATGCCAATAACTGCAACGTCCTGATTTTCGATACCGCCGGGCGTTTGCAGATTGACGAGCCGCTGGTGCAGGAACTCGTGCGATTGCGCGACCTCGTGAAGCCGCAGGAAATTCTGCTCGTGCTGGACGCCGCCACCGGCCAGGAAGCCGTGAATGTCGCCACGCATTTTGACCAGGCGCTGAACATCACCGGTTCCATTCTCACCAAGCTCGATGGCGATGCGCGCGGCGGTGCGGCCTTGAGCATGAAGAGCGTCACCGGCAAGCCGATCAAGTTCGCGGGCGTCGGCGAAAAGTTGGACGAGTTTGAGCCATTTCATCCCGAACGCATGGCGTCGCGGATTCTTGGCATGGGCGACGTGGTGAGCCTCGTTGAAAAAGCCGCTGAAGCGGTGAACGAGGAGGACGCCAAGCGCATGGAAGAAAAAATGCGCAAGGGCGAGTTTTCGCTCGAAGATTTTCTGGAGCAGTTGCGCGCGATGAAAAAACTTGGCTCGCTCGAAAGCATCGTGAAGATGCTGCCCGGCGGCGGCGATGCGCTCAAGCAGATGGACATCGGCAAGCAGGAAAAGGAATTCAAGCGCATGGAAGGCATGGTTTGCGCGATGACGAAAAAAGAGCGGCTGAATCCCGTCATCCTCAACGCCAGCCGCCGTCGCCGCATCGCGACGGGCAGCGGCGTGACCGTGACGGAGCTGAACACGATGCTCAACAAATTTTTCCAGATGCAGACGATGATGAAAAAGATGGGCAAAATGTCCAAGATGATGGGCAAGATGGGCGGCGCGATGCCGGGGATGTTCCGCCGATAGTTTTTCTTTCCGCATTTGTGCCAGCCGTGCCAAGCGTGATGCCGGTTGGCACAATTCGTTGTGCCATAATTTTCCAGTCGGCTGGTTCTTCCAAAAACGTGTTCTTCAGAAACTGCTGATTCTATTGGCTTTTACGCGGTTGGCGACGTTGGCATCGCACAAGCTTTAAGTGGGGTGTAGAACAAATTAACCATTTAACAAAAGGAACAAATTATGAAATTGATGCCATATCAACGTCCTTCTCTGGCTTGGCCGACGTTCGGCCGGCTGACCAGTTTGCAGGATGAACTGGATCGTTTGTTTGAAGCCCCGATGACCGGCTGGGCTCCGGCATTGGACGTGCATGAGGACAAGGAAAGCTTCAGCGTTCGCGTGGAACTGCCCGGCATGAAACGCGAGGATATCGAAGTCTCGCTGCAAGATGGCGCGCTCGTCATCACCGGCGAACGCAAGGAAGAAAAAGTCACCGAAGGCACGGAAGTGCATCGGCAGGAGCGGTTCTATGGAAAATTTACCCGGGCGCTGACGTTGCCGGCCGCCGTCGCCGGTGAGAAGGTGAAGGCGCAATACAAGGACGGCATCCTGACCGTCACGCTGCCCAAGGCTGAGGAATCCAAACCGAAGGCGATCACGGTCAGCGAGTAATCAGGGCGAAAGTCAAAAGGCGGGAACCAAGTACGGTTCCCGCCTTCTTTTTGGCGCGTCGCTCAAACGCGCAAGTAAACGTAAAGCGAGAAGGAAACGGCTACCATGCCAGCGGCGGCGGCGAGCGACCATAGCAAGCTCTTCTGCCGCGCCGCGATGGCAAACGTCGAGACGATCACGCCCAACTGCGCTGCCAACATGCCGAAGAAAAACTTGGCGCTGCGCTGATGGTGATGCTCGGCGGAGATGTTGCCTTTGCGCACCTGCAATTCATAGATGCCGCCGATGGCTTGGTTCAATCTCGCCTCGGCGTCGTAGCGCTCCGCCGAGTAGCGCATCCGCGCCGCGCTGAAATTGCGGAACACGCTTTTGTCACCGGGCATCAGTGTTTCGTCCAGCTTGTCTGCGGTTTTGTTGATGGCTTTGGTGGCGTCGTCAAAAGCGCCGGCGGCGTCCTTGGCGGCCATGAGCGATTCATCGAGCGTCTTGTCTTTGATTTTTGCAAGCAGCGCCGTCACTTCACTTTCCGGCTTGGAGCTGGTTACCACGGCGAGCGCGGTGTTCACGCTGTCGTCGAATTTTGCCGGCGTGGCGGTAGGAATCTTGTTTTTCACCAGCGCGTCAACGGTCGCCGCATCCGCGCCGGGCAAAACGTCCGCCGTCAGCGGATTCACCTCGCTCGTCGCGACGAGCAAATCCAGCGTATTGTGCGCCACGGAGCTGCGCAGTTTTTTAGCCTGGTAATAACTCCACTGGTCGCCGGCTTTGGACTGGAGCTGCGCGGCCGAGGCGCGATCGTATTGCGCCTTGGTCATCTCGCTGGACGCGAGGCCGGCGAGCATGGTGGCGATCACCGTCATCACGATGGGTGTTGCGCCGAGGATTTTGCCCCACTTGTTTTGCGGTAAATCCTTTTTCAAATCGTCGGAAATTTGAATTTTTGGAGCCATAGGTTTTAAGTATTTCTGGCGGCAGCTTACACCGGAAAAAATTCTTGGCCAGCCCCCAAATGCAACCCGCGCTTGAGCTTCGGCCGGATTTGGCCTATTTCTCGGCCATGTTAATCGTCCATGTTCACGTCCGGGTGAAGCCGGAATGTCTCGAAGCCTTCAAGACCGCCACGCTCGCCAACGCCTGTGCCAGCGTGCAGGAACCCGGCGTCGCGCGCTTCGATGTTGTGCAGCAGGCCGATGACGCGACGAAATTCGTGCTCGTCGAAGTCTATCGCGATGCCGCTGCCGCCGCCGCGCACAAGGAAACCAAACACTATCCGGTCTGGCGCGACACCGTAGCCGTGATGATGGCCGAGCCGCGCACGAGTGTGAAGTTCAACAATGTCTTTCCCGACGATCAAAACTGGTGAGCATGAACTTTGAATTCGCCACCGTCACGCGCATCGTCTTCGGTGCGGGTGCCGTCGCCCAAATCTGCGCCAACGTAAATAACCTTGGCCGCCGCGCACTCATCGTCACCGGCAAAAATCCGACGCGCGCGGAAAAATTGCTGGCGAACCTTTCCGCCAGCGGCATCGGTGCAGCAACTTTCGCTGTTGCCGGCGAGCCGGAAATTACCACGGTCGAAAACGGCGTGGCGGTCGCCAAAAAGGAGAGTTGCGATTTCGTCATCGCCCTCGGCGGCGGCAGCGTGATGGACGCCGGCAAAGCCATCGCCGCGATGATGACGAACGAAGGCGGAGTGCTGGATTACCTTGAAATCATTGGGCGCGGCAAGGCGCTGACGAAACGGAGCGCGCCGTTCATCGCCATTCCCACCACCGCCGGCACCGGCGCGGAAGTCACGCGCAACGCCGTGCTCGCCTCGCCGGAACACAAAGTCAAAGTCAGTTTGCGCAGCCCGCTGATGTTGCCGACGGCTGCGGTGATTGATCCTGAACTGACCCGCGATTTGCCGCCCGCGCTCACCGCCAGCACCGGCCTCGACGCGCTGACGCAACTTATCGAGCCGTATGTTTGCCTTCACGCCAATCCAATGACCGATGGTTTTTGTGAGCAGGGAATTTTCCGTGCTGCGCGCGCACTGCGCGAGGCGGTTTTCAACGGACAAAATAAATCCGTCCGCGAAGACATGGCGCTGGCCGGTTTGTTCGGCGGGCTCGCACTGGCAAACGCCGGGCTAGGGGCGGTGCACGGTTTTGCCGGACCGATTGGCGGAATGTTTCCCGCGCCGCATGGGGCGGTTTGTGCTGCGCTGCTGCCGCCCGTCATGGCCGCAAACCTCCGCGCATTGTGCGAGCGCGAGCCGCAAAATCAGGCTTTGGCGCGCTACCAAAAAGTTGCCGCACTGCTCACCGGCGATTCACAGGCCACCGCCGCCGCCGGCGTGGAATGGGTGCAAAAACTGGTCGCTGATTTTCCGGTGCCGAAGCTCGGCGCTTACGGCATTCGCGAGGAACACGTCGCAGGCATTTGCGCGAAAGCCGCCAACGCCAGCAGCATGAAGGCAAATCCCATCGTGCTCACGCCGGGCGAACTGGCGCAAACGCTGCGGTTGGCGATTTGATTTTGAAATGGAATCCATCTGGCAACAACCATCGGTCATCGTGCAGACGCAGCTTATCGCGCGCAGCCTGGATCATTGGACCGGCCGCGCGTTGCTGCCGGGACTTTTCAATCCGCTCGGTCTGGCAAAAAATGTTTTTGAAGCGCCGTTCGTCCTCGTCTCGCACGGCACGGAAGCCGACCCGGTTTTGAATTACGGCAACGCTGCCGCGCTGGCGCTCTGGGAAATGCCATGGGTCGAACTCACGCGCACGCCGTCGCGCCTGACCGCCGAGGCGCCCAACCGCGAAGAACGCGCCCGGCTGCTCGCGGCGGTGACGGCGAATGGTTTCATTGACGATTATTCCGGCATTCGCGTTTCCAAAACCGGTCGCCGTTTCCGCATCGCGCAGGCGACGGTTTGGAACCTGCTCGACGAGCGCGGTCGTTACGCCGGTCAGGCGGCGATGTTTTCGCATTGGGAATTTCTTTGAGCTTGGCGCGTGACAAACTAACCTTCTGGCCAGTGAAATTGCCCGCCGACCAGACCGAGGCCAGCCAGCGCAAAATTATTCTGTTGCTGTGCTTTGTCGCGGCACTGCGCGTCTTCGTTTTTTCTGCCGCCTTCCCGTTTTTCGGCGTCGTGGATGAACAGGCGCACTTCGACTTGGTGATGCACTACGCGCAGGCCGCGCCGCCGCGGACAATGCCGCACACCAGCGCCGCCGCCCTGCCCTACATCGTCTGGTTCAGCACGTCCGAATACCTGATGACTCCGGAATCGCAGCCACACGGACATTTCGCGCCGCCACCGTGGCAGTTGCCGGAAAAGGACGCGGAAATCCGGCTGGCCCCGCGCGAAAAATTCTGGCGCGAGACCGTCATCAATTACGAGGTAGCACAGCCGCCGCTGTATTACGCGCTGGCCGGCGGCTGGTGGCGCGTCGGCCAATGGCTGCACTTGTCCGACGGCGACCGGCTGCTGTGGCTCCGGCTGCTGAACATTGCGTTGCTCGCGGCGCTGGTCTGGCTGGCCGGCGGGGCGGCGCGGAACCTTTTCCCGGAAAACCGTTTCGTCCAAGTGGCCGTGCCGGCGCTCGTCGCCTTTTTTCCGCAGTCCATCTTTTACGCCATCAACAACGACGTGATGTCGCCGCTCGCGTTTGGCGCGGCGTTTGTGCTGCTGGTGGAATTTTTCAATGTGGAAATTCCGTCGGCACGGCTCGCCGCCGGCATGGGGCTGGCGCTGGCCGCCGCGTTTCTGACCAAGATTTCCAACCTGCCGCTGCTGGCGCTGGCCGGCCTTTTTCTGGTGCTGAAAATGTTCCGGCTGTGGCGTGGTGGTAAATTGCGCGCCGCCCTGCCGGCCTTCGCGGTGCTGACTGCGTGCGCCGGCCTGCCGATGGCCGCGTGGCTGGCGTGGTGCAAGGTTTGGTTTGGCGACTTTACCGGCACGGCGCAAAAAATCCACTTCCTCAACTGGACGGGGCAGCCGTTCGCGGCGTGGTTCCATCACCCGTTTTTTTCGGCGCCGGGATTCTGGTATTTTCTGAAGGGCAACCTCGCCTCGTTTTGGTTTGGCGAACAGATGTGGCATCGCCAGCCGCTGACGGCGGGCGGGGCGGAGCTGGCCATGGTCATTCTTTCACTGGGCGTGCTGACCTTTGTCCTGGCCAAGCTGCTGCGCCCGTCACCGTCGTTCACCGCGTCCCAGCTCACGGCGCTGTGGTTTGGCCTTGCGTGCCTCGCGGCCTCACTCGCCTTCTTCGCGCTGTTGTCGGTGAAATATGATTTTCAGGACTGTTTTTATCCGTCGCGCGCGCATCCGTTTTTCGTCTCCGGCCGGCTGATGCTGGGGCTGCTGGTTCCGTTCCTGATTGTGTTCGCGTGCGGGCTGGACCGGCTGCTGGCCGGCTGCCGGGAGCGTGTAAGATATCTGGTGCTAGCCGCGCTGCTGGCATTCCTGCTTACGTCGGAAATCACGGTGGCTTGGCCGGTTTTTGCCAGCGAATACAACTGGTTTCACCTCTGAAGCGGCGGGTCACTTGGCCGGCTCGGCGGCGGACGGGGCGAACAATTCTTCCACGCTGCGGATCGGATGCAGCGGCGCGAGCAGCACTTTCGGAAGGAAATACACCGGCGCAACTTTCGGGTCTTCCAGTTTGCCCGAAACGCGGCACTCAAAAATCTTGCTCACCGGCGTAAACACCAGGCTCAAGACCGAGCCGATCATCGGCGTGTTGCGCAGCAGTTGCGCCGTGGCGCGGGCGTTGACATTTTCGTCCAAGTCCACCGTGCCGGTGTAGTTCACCAGCATCGTCGCGGTGTGGATGGCCAGCGTGTCGGTGAATATCACGCCGTTAGTCATGAGGAAGCCGCCGGCGGCGTCCGTCGCGCGGCTGTTGCCAAGGCCCGGCATCACGGTGTTCACGCCGCGCGAGACGAGGCCAAAAACCGGGACGTTCCAAAGCTGACCGTTGCGCAGTTCGGCCAGGGCGATGCCGTTCCACGTCCGCCAGTCATCGGAATTCGCGCGCGTCACCGCCATGACGCCGGCCAGCGAACCGCCCAGCTCGTTCGTCGGCGACCACAACGCGAGGCCCATGCGGTGCAAATCCACATTGGTGCCGGCCAGGAAAAATTCAAAGTCCGTACCCTTGATGTCCGGCGACACGTTGAAATTCCCCCAGCCGCGTGCCTCGCCGCCGTAGCACTCGCTGATCGCGTTCGTGATGACCAGAAAATTTTTCCGCCAGAGAATCGTGCCGGTGATGGCTGGCGTCTGGAACTTCCGCCAGCGGAACGGCGCGGTGCCCACCACGTCCACGCGCAAATCCGCGTCGTCCGTCAGGATTTCGCCGTCGGGCCGGTGGCGCAGTGGAATCCAGCCGTTCACGCGTGCCTCCGGGACGGCGAGAAATTCATACGGCCTCATCGCCGCCTCGGTTTGCGGGCCGATGGCGTGGCCGACCACCATCGGCTCGATGTGGCCCGCGCCGTTGGTCAGGAATATTTTCAGCCCCGCGAGATCCAGTGTGAGTTTTTCCGCCGAGAGAATTTGCGCGCCGCCCGCGCGGGAAAGCGTCGGTTGGAAAAATTCCGCCGTCAAATTCGAGTAGGCCAGGCTGGCCGTCAGCCGGTCAATCGTCTGGCCGCGCAGCGCAAAATTGGCCACCGCGAGCTGGCCGGTGACGCTCAAACTCTCCGGCGTCCGCAGGTTGCCCGCCACTTCCAATGACAGCGACAGCGGCTCTTGGAACGTCAGGCACGCAAACCCGTTCACCGCGTTGCTGTCCGTCAGGAACGGGCGCACGCTCGTCGCGTCGAACCGGCCGCCGAGGCGGCAGCGGAAATTTTTCGTCGCCTCGCTTTCCTGTCCGCTCAATGTCAGCCGCGTTCTGCCCTGCACCACCATGAAGTCCGGCACGGTCAACATCAGGCCAGCGAACGAAAAGTGCGCGCGCACCGCGTCCACCGATGCACCACGAAATTCCCAATTGGCACCGTCCAGCGCGCCCGTCAGATCCAGCGAGGACTTGATGGCGTCCGGCCATTTTTCCGCCGGGCTCTCCCACGGCGGCAGCACCAGCGAACCGCCGGCGTTTAGATGCGGCGGTTGCCGGCAGATAACGCGCGCCAGTTCCGCGCGCACTTTATCCGGCAGCAGCGTCGCTAAAACGTGCGGGTCAAAGTTTGCGTTGTTCGTGAACGTGACGGTGCGCGTCGGTACGTCGAGTTCGGCGCTGGTCGCGATTTTTCCGCCGCCAACCTGTGCCGTCAGTGTCGTCACGGAAAGTTTCGGCGCGGACCAGACGCCGGTGAAATTGGCGGCACCCGTGTCGAGCGCGGTTGTGCGCAGCGCACCCAGCCGCACCGACCACGCGAGACGGAATGGCTGGAGGTTCGTCCAAAAGCCCCACGCGGCCTCGGCGTTCGACGGCGCGTCGGCGGGTTCGGTCAGCGTTGCGTCGGCGCGAAAATCTTGCGCGTCGAACCACGGCGCGCTCACGCCGGCGGCCGTGGCGCTCAAGCGCACGGCGACGGAATGGACGTCGCGCGCGTCGCCGGACAGCGCGAGGCGTAGTTGCGGCTGGCCCTGGAAACGAAACTGCCGGAGCGCGTCAGAAAACATTTTCAGCGAGGCCTGCGACTGCCTCGGGTTTGGGCTGCGGCTGCTGGCGAACAGTTTCCAGTTCGCCATCTCCGGCGCGTGCGCCAGCTCGCCGCTGATGCCGATTTTGATGCCGGAAAAATCCGCGTGGAAATTGTCGAGCGACCACGTTTCACCGGCATTGAACCGCAAGTCGGTCTGCAGATTGGTCAGCGTGAGCGCGTTCGTCGGCGAGAGCGGCAGCGTGAAGGTGCCGCCGCGCAAAACCACGCCGTCGAGTTGCCAGCGGCGGCGGAGAAGCGCGGAAAAATTCAAGTCCAGTTGCACCTCGCGCGCCGTGAAGTCCGGGCCGTCGCCGTTTTGCGGCTGGCCGACACGGACGTTTTCCGCGACGAGGCCGTGGATGAGGCTCAGGCGCATCCGGGAAAATTCCAGCTTCACGCCGTGTCCGGCGAGCGTGGCGACCAGGCTCGATTTTACAAAATCCGGCAGGCCGACGCGGTTGCACCAGAGGAACGCCGCGAGCACCGCGAGCACCGCCAGCCACGCGGCGAAGCGGACGCAGCGGAAGGCGATGCGGCATTTGCGCCAAAATCCAGGCATATCACGGGGCGTTGGCCGGAATCGTGAGATACGTCACGACGAATTGATACAGCACCGGCGGGAAGACAAACACCCAGCGGCTGCCGTCAAAATTCACCGACGCCAGCGCCGTCTGGCCGCGCGGCAGTTCCATGCCGAAATCCACGCTCTGTTTTTCGCCCGTCTTCAGCTCGATGGTGAGGGCGAGGTTGTCCGGGTTCAGCCCGTATTTTTCCGGCGCGGTCACGTCGTGGCCAACCCAGCCAGTCGCGGTGAGATCGCCGAGGCGGTGAAGCGTTTCTTCGATGGCCGGCGGATTGATGATTCCCTGCGAGCCGGGGCCCAGTGACCACTTGTTGTCGCCGGTGCGGATCATCGTGCGGGCCTTGCCGTTTTGTCGCAGCGTGACCTGTGCGACGTTTGTCTCAGAAAAACTCCAGATGCGGCGGTCGCGGAATTCCCAGCCGGCCTCTGGCAGACGGGCAAAATCCTCCGTCCGCAGCGCATAGACAAAACCCTCGTCGGCGCATTTCACCAGCACACGGTTTGTGTCCGTCGTGCTGAACAGCAATTGTGTCAGAACGTTGTTCGTGTCTCCCGCCGCTCCGCGCAAAATGATTTGCCGCGCCGGCGTGGCGAGGCCGAAGCCCTGCAAATCGGAAGTGGTCGCGAAGTCCTTCACGAAGTCCGCGACGCGCAGGCCGGTGAGCAGCTTGAGGAAATTATGCACGTTCTCCGCGTCGGCGGGAAATTTCTCGCCGGCCACCGTCCAGCGGTTTTCGCCCTGCTGTTGCAGGCTGAAGTGATTTTCGCCCAGCACTTCGATCTCCCCCACCGGCCCGGTCAGCGCGAGGAGGTGCGGGTCGCGAAAATCGTTCACCGCGCCGCGCCAGGCGGCAAAATTTTCGCCGGCGGTGGTCACGACAGCGTTCCAGCCCTCGCGTCGCGCGTAAAACTGCGACGATGAATCTGCCGAATTTTTTCCGACATGGACGGCGGCGGTGAAATTGGTGCCGTGGCCTAGCCACACGTCGAGTTCCGCCGGCTGCAAACCGTAACTGCTCAAATCACGCGGATCGTCGGCGACGAATTGCGTGACGTGCCCAGACTGAAGCTGCTGCAGCGCGGCGGCGATGCGCGTGCCGTCCGCCCGCGCCGGATAGGGCCGAACGATGCGCCACAAGCGGTTCGTCGGGTCGCGGCGGAATTCCAAAACTTTCGCGCCGTTGGTGACAACGATCCAGTCGGTCGTGCCGGCGGCGTCCACGAGCGCGGTGTCGCGCCACTCGTCCGCCGCGCGCGGCAGCCATTGCAACCAGCCCGCGTCCGTCACGAACGCGCCGTCGAGGCCGACGACGCGGATAAAAACCTGGTCGCCCGGCGCGGTTTTGTTGCCGACGAGCAAATGCCAGCTTTGTTCGCCGGCGAAAATTTCGAGGCGGAACTGCGGGTTTTCAAAACCGAAATCCGCCTCGGCATTTTTGTGGGCGCGCATCTCGGCGGCCGTGAGGCGCGTGGCGGGCGCGAGTTTTTCCAGCGCGTCGGCAAGCGCCGCGATGGCGGCGGCCTGCGCGGGATAGGCGATTGGTTTTTGCAACTGCCAGACGTGGTTGCTGCGGACGGCCTCGATTTCGCGCGCGCCGGCGGGGCTGATCTGAATGCCGGTCAGATCGGCGGCGTGCAGGCCCGAAAGCAGATTGCCGGCCTCCGGCGCGGCGGGCAGGAGAAATCTTTGCGAAAGCCAGATGCCCGCGAACAGCGCGGCCGCGAGCACGAACCAAATGCCTGTGGTCTTGGATTTCATTGGCGGCGGACGAGCCAGACGAGCCAGCCGAAGAACAGCACGCCGCCGGGCAGCGCGCCAATCAGCAGCCAGCGGAGTTGCTGTTGCTGCTGTTTCGTCAGCAGCAGGCGGAATTCCGTGACTGGTCGCGGGCCGATGCCCTCGAGCAGTTGCGGCCGGTCGAGCAGCCAGTTGGCTGCGCTGTTCAGGAAATCGCGGTTGGCCGCGCTTTCAATCCAATGGTTGCTCAAAAAAACGGAGTCGCCCGCCACGACGATGCGCGTGTTGCCGCGCGGGTTGGTCACGCCGGGGACGGGCTTCTGCTCGATGGCGGCCATGAGCGAATAGCTGCGCGGCGCGGCGCTGCGGTCAAGGGCGAGCGTGCCGGCGGCGCTGGTGCGCGCGAGTTCCGTCACTTCGGGCGTGTTGGCCGGTGGCTTGGCCGAATTGATTTTTTCCACCGGGCGCGGCAAGACGATGTGCAGTGCGAAGTCGGTGAACGAATTGACAATCGGATGCTGGCCGAACGCGCGCACCTTGATGTCCTGGCCGGTGATGGTGTTCGGATCCTGCGCGATGTCGGCGACGACATTGACGCCCCAGTGCTGCAAAATCGGCTCCAGCCCGGTGGCGCGCTTGAGCGAGGCGTAGTTGAACAGCAGCAGCAGTCGCCCGCCCTGCGCGAGATATTCATCAATGCGTTGCAGCTCGATGTCCTTGAACTCCGCCGCCGGCGCGGCGATGACGAGCAGGTGGCAATCCATCGGCACGGCGCTGTCGCCGATGAATTCAAAGTTTTTCACGGCGATGTAATTCTGCTGGAGCGTCGCGCCGAAGTTCAGGTAGCCAAAATCGCCTGTGTCTGCAAGCGACGGCTCGCCGTGGCCCTGCAAGAAATACGCGTGCAGCGGCTCCGGGTTCTGGAGCGCCAGCAGCACGGCGGTGAACATCTTTTCGCCGGAAAACGAAATCGGCTTCTTGCGAAACTCGCGTTCTTTCTCGTTTGGCAACTGCTCCAGCGTGTATTGCGTGAGCGCGTCGCCGGAGACCATCTTCACCCGCCCGCCGCAGTCGAAGATGACCAAATCCTTGTCCGCCGCGCCCGCCAGCTTGTATTGCGCCTTGACCTGCTCGGCCTCGCCGGCGTCGCGGACATAGTCCACCGTGTGCAGGGAAATGTTCTTGTCCGCCGCGCGGTATTCGTTCAGCAACGCCACGATGTCCGGATAAAACTCGTCCTTGCGGTCGAAGTAAAGCGTTACGTTCACCGCGTTCGTCATCGAGTGCAGCACGTTCAGCGTGCGGGACGACAGCGCCACGCGCGTCTGCGAACTCAAATAGAACCGGTGGAAAAATTTCGCGCCGAGATAGTTCGCCATCACGACCACCGCCAGCACCAGTACCGTGCGCAGCACCACGTCAAGGCCGATGCCCCACCGGCTGGCCGGCGAAAAGCTGGAACGGAATTTTTTTTCTTCGCTCATTTATTTCCAGCGGCGGCTTTCCACGACGCGCAAGGTCAGGAACAAAAACAGGAACGTCGCGCTCGCGTAAAACGTCACCGCGCGCGTGTCCACCACGCCGCGCGCAAAATCGCGCATCTGCTCGAACAGCGCAAAATACGAGATCACCTGCGTCTGCCAGTGCGCCGACGCCGGCAGCGCCTCGGCGAGAAAGCCCAGCGCGAACAGGCTCACGCCCAGCACAAACGCGATCATCGCCGCCGCCATCTGGCTGCGCGACAGCGACGACGCGAAGCAGCCCAGCGAGATAAAAAGCCCGCCGACGAGGAGAATGCCGAGGAACATTCCGCCGACCGTCCCGCCGTCCAGTGCGTTCTGGTTGGTGAAGTGCCGCACGACGAACAGGCACCCCAGCAGCGGCAGCCACGCGACGAGATAAAAAATCAGCGCGCCAAAAAATTTTGCCAGCACCACCTGCGCGTCGCCCACCGGCGTGGTCATTAGCGTTTCAAAAGTTCCCGTCGCCTTTTCCAGCGCAAACACGCGCATCGTGATCACCGGCGACGCCAGCAGCACAATCAGCCAGAAAAAATAGGTGCGGTAAAACATCTCCGTCACCGGCATCGGTGACGGGTCGGTGCCGAGGTTGTGGATCAGCACCACGAAGCTCAAGCCGGTCAGCAGCGTGATGGCCGCGATGATGACGTAGCCCGTCAGTGAAAAGAAAAATGACGCCAGCTCGCGCCGCAGGAGCGCCCAGAAAATGCTCATTCGACCGCCTCCGTGGTTGGCCGCGTGACTTGCATGTAGATGTCCTCCAGCGAATGCCGGCTGCGCGTCAGCTCGCGCAACGCCCAGCCGTTCTGCCCCGCCAGCGCAAAAATCGTCGCCCGCAAATCCGCGCCGTCACGCGGCGTCAGAGCGCAGCGGAAAAATTTCCCGTCGGTCGCCACGATGTCCAACTGCTCCACTTCCGGCAGGTGTTCCCAGGCCGCGCGCAACGCGGCTTCCGGCGCGGCGATTTCCGCGATGATCTGGCTGCCGCCGGCCATGCGCCGTTGCAAATTCTCCGGCGTGTCCGACGCCAGCACGCGGCCATCGAACATGATGAGCACGCGCCCGCACATCATTTCCACTTCCGGCAAAATGTGCGTGGAAATCAAAACCGTGTGCTTGCCGGCCAGGCTTTTGATCAACGTGCGGACGGAACGGATCTGCTGTGGGTCGAGGCCGATGGTCGGCTCGTCCAAAATGATCAGCTCCGGGTCGTGCACCAGCGCGTCCGCGAGGCCGACGCGCTGCTTGTAGCCTTTGGAAAGCTGTCCGATGACGCGGCGGCCCACGTCGCCCAAACCGCATTGCTCCATCACCGTTGTCACGCGCTGGCGGGATTTTTTCCAGCCGAGGCCTTTCAGCCGCGCGCGAAATTTCAGGTATTCGCGGACGCGCATTTCGGGGTAGAGCGGGTTGTTTTCCGGCATGTAGCCGATGCGCCGCCGCGTTTCGTCCGCGTCGTGAAAAACATCGAAGCCCGCCACGCGCACCGTGCCGCTGGTCGCGGGCATGAAGCCGGATAGCACGCGCATCGTCGTGCTTTTACCCGCGCCGTTCGGGCCGAGCAGGCCGACGATTTCGCCGCGCGCGACCGTGAACGAGATGTCGTCCACCGCCGTGCGGCCGGCGTAGCGCTTGGTCAAATTGGAGACTTCAATCATCAATGTGCGGGCAATGAAAAACCGCCCTCATCCTAGCCAAAATCAGGCCGGTGCGGCGAACAAAAACTTCGTCACATATGTTAAACAGGCAGAAACGAGATTGGTTGCGCTCAAATTAAATTGACTTTACGTGCGCGCCGGCGCAAAAGCAGCCTTGTGCATTCCCGCGCCGAAAATCTTTACGCCGTCTGGCGCGAACGCTGCCGCGCCGTCAACGTGCTGCGCGACGGCGCGTCCGCGCCACCGGAAAAGCTTTTGCAGGCCGTCTGGCAACACCAACGGCTTCAGCGCGACCGGCTCAAAACCACGGACGGAAAAAGTATCCGAGTGTTGCACCCCGGCTTTGCCAGCGCCGAGGGCGGCCCGGATTTTCGCGGCGCGGTTTTGCAGTTGGAAAGCGCAAAGCCCGTGGCCGGCGATGTGGAAATTGACTTGGTTCCCGCCGGCTGGCACGCGCACGGCCACGATAAAAATCCAAATTTCAATAACGTCATCCTGCACGTCATCTGGGACGAAACAGCGAATGTCAGCCCGGCAAAAACGACGCCATGCATCACTCTGGCATTGAAAGGTTTTCTGGACGCGCCGCTTGCCGAACTGGCGCTCGTGCTGGAATACGAATCAGGCCTGCCGGAAAGCCTGCGCGGCAAATGCTCTGCGCCGTTGCGCGAACTTTCCGTACCGCAGCTTGCGGAACTGCTGCACGCCGCCGCCAAAGTGCGTTTTGAAAACAAGGCCGGCGCAATTCTGGCGCGCGCAAAAAATTCCGGCTGGGAGCAGGCGCTGTGGGAAAATCTGTTCCGCGCGCTGGGCTACAAAAACAATGTCTGGCCAATGCAAAACCTTGCGGAGCACAGGACGCGGTTGCTCGATGGCGTAGTGGCACAGGCGTCTCGCCTGTGTATTTCCAGCCAGAATCGCACCGGCGAGACGCCTGTGCCACTGTTGCAATTGCAGGCACGTCTGCTCGGCGTCAGCGGGCTTTTGCCGGATGATTTGACCCGCGCGCAAAAATCTTCCGACACGTTTTTGCGCCGCGCGTGGGACTTGTGGTGGCGCGACCGGGACGGGTTTGAAAACTGCATTTTGCCGCGTGAATGCTGGCGGTTCCACGGCCTGCGCCCGGCGAACCATCCGCAGCGCCGGCTCGCGCTGGCCGCACACTGGCTTGCGCCGGGAAATCTGGTTGCGCAGATCGAAAGCTGGTGCGCGGCGGAAATTTCCGACAAAAAACTTTTGGATTCGCTCCATAAAATCTTTCAGGTCGAGCACGATGAGTTTTGGTCGTGGCATTGGACTTTCAAATCTGCGCGCATGGCGAAACCGCAGCCGTTGCTGGGCGCAGCGCGTGTCACCGACCTGGCTGTGAATGTTGTTTTGCCGTGGCTGTGGATTCGCGCGAAGGAAGGTGGCAACGAAAAATTTCAGCGCGAGGTGGAGCGCCGGTTTTTCGCGTGGCCGGCGGCGGAGGACAATTCAGTTTTGAAACTCGCGCGCCAGCGCTTGCTGGGAACCGCCAACGCAAAAATCCTGCAGGGCGCGGCGCAGCAGCAGGGCTTGATGCAGATCGTCCGCGATTTTTGCGAGCACTCGAACGCGGTCTGCGCGGACTGCCGGTTTCCCGATTTGGTGCGCGGGTGGAAAATCCAATTGTAGCCGCACACTCATCAGGGTGTCAGAGTGCGGGAATCCGCGTTTTCACAAACGCGGCTACTTGAGCTATTTGATTTCCAAACCGGCGAACGGATTGTTCAGGCCGTTGGATTTTGGCTGCTCGTTGACGGGAACTTTCGCCGGGGCCGTTTGCGCGGGTGGATTTTCCGGCGCGGCTTCATCAGCCTCGTCGTCCTCGATGTCGGGCTCGTGCAGTTCGCCCAGTTCGAGCCGCGGGTTTTTCGCGCGTTTGCTGCGCGGGTGCGGGCTGATCATCAGGTTGATGGCCTTGCCGACGAGCTTGGGCTGGAAATCCGGGTGGCCGAACGGCGTGATGTCGGCGATGAATTTTTTGATGACCTCGAAGCCGATTTCCGTGTGCGCGTTTTCGCGGCCGCGAAATTTCAGCGCCACCTTCACCTTCATGTCTTCGCAGAGAAAGTTGATCGCGTGCTGTAGCTTGATGCCGAGATCGTGCGGGTCAATGCGCGGGCTGAGCTGCACTTCCTTCACGGTCGATGCGTGCTGGTGCTTGCGCGATTCTTTTTCCTTCTTGGCGAGTTCGTAGCGGAACTTGCCGATCTCGATGAGCCGGCACACCGGCGGCACCGCGTTCGGCGAAATCTCCACTAGATCCACGCCGTGCTGGCGCGCGAGGTTCAGCGCGTCGTTCAACGGGAACACGCCGAGCTGCTTGTGATCCGGCCCGATGACACGGACATCGCGGGCACGGATCTTGCCGTTGACGCGCATCTGCGAGGCGGGGGAGGAATTACGCGGGGGAAAAGGGCGACTCAAGCGACCCTCTCTGGTTGAGGCTGATTGGTGATGTGGTGCATCAAAGCTATCGTCTGGCTAATACTTATAATGCCGCTTTTTTAAGCGAACGCCGCCGCCGCCGCAAGCAAATAATCATAATAAAATCAGGTGGAAAGACGAAACGACCGCACGCTCGCCACAAAATCGTCCGGCACGCCGAAGTCAAAACGCTGCGCGCCGGTCATCTCCAGCGCGAGATAGCCGTGCCGCTGCCGCTGGATTTCTTGGGCGCGCGTGAGCTGGATTTCGCCGTTGTCGCGGAGGTTGTCGCGGATCATTTCGCCGAGGATTTCATAAATGCTCGGCGCGAGCAGGTGCATGCCGAACCAGCCGAGCCACGTCTGTTCCGGCAGTCCGTCCACGCGCAATTTTTCTTCCGCGACGGCGATGGCGGGTTTTTCGATGATGAGCGAAACGTCAATCAGGCGCGGGTTTTCGTGGTGCCGCGCGCCGGCGATGGTGCCGTAGCCTTTCAATTCATTGGCCGAGATCCGGTTCACGGCGGAAACGCTTTTGCCGCCGGAAATTTTCGCCATGTCCGCCAGCTCGCGGTAGGGCGAAACCGGTTTGCCGCGAAACAGATGGTCACCGAGGCCGAGCAAAACCATTTCGCCGCCGGCAAAATCCTTCGTCTGAAAAACCGCGTGGCCGTAGCCTTCCTGCTCGCGCTGCACGGCAAAGGAAATGCGCTTGGCAAAGCCGCGCATCTGCTCGGCCTCGCGCAGCAGCTCGGGATATTTGGCGAGGCGCTTGAGGTAGTTCTCGTCCGGGCCGCGCAAGTAGTCGCGCACCATCTCGTCCTCGCCGGGCTGGACGATGAGGCAGATTTCCTCGATGCCGGCGGCTTCGAGTTCCAGCAGGTGATAATGGAACAGCGCGCGGGCAATGCCGTCGGCGCCGACGACGGGGAACATTTCTTTCTTCACCGCGTGCGACGCCGGAAAATGTCGCGTGCCGAGACCGGCGATGGGAATGACGGCTTTGCGAACGGGATAATTCATTTTGAAAGGGGGAAAACATCCAACATCCAATAGCCAACACCCAACATCGAATCGCTGCCGCAGGCGTGTCCGCCCATTGGATGTTCGTTGTTGGCTATTGGGTGTTGGATGTTCATTTTTGTTTACACATCAAACCGTTTCCAGCCGTTGGGGCCGAAGGTGTAGCGCTTGGCACCGAATTCAATCGCCCCGGGCGACGTGCCTTCAAAAATGTCCGGCATCGCGCCGACGCGGCGGGAATATTCCACGGCAATCTGCGGAATGTGCTCCTTGAGCGCGGCGATTTTGCCGAACACGGCGACCGTGCCGCCGGTGCCGCCGCCGGTGATCTTCGCGCCGTAAAGGCCGGCTTTTGCTCCGCGCTTTTGCACGGCTTCGACGAGGAAATTCACTTCCGGCACGGACAGCTTGCAATTGTCGCGGTAGCTTTCGTGCGCGCCATACATCAGTTCGCCGGCGGTGATGAGCGCCTGTTCGTCACCGTTTTTCGCGGCGCGCAGGGCCTCCATGAATTTCAGCACGCGCTCGTTTTCCGCCACCGGATGCCGCGCCGGGCCGACGACGCGATAGGTCGCGTCCGGCTGAATCGTCGTCACCGGATCGTCGTGCGTCTTGTATTTCGTCAGGAAATCCGAGCCGAGCATCGTTTCGGGAATTTCCTTTTCGTATTCCGTCTTGAATTCGGCGGAGGAGATTTCCGTGAGGTAATTCACCGGTGCGCGTCCGGTCTTGGCGCGGATCTCGTTGATGATTTTTTTGCCCATGAACGCTCCGATGCGGACGTTGCCGTAGGCATTGCCGGCCACGGAGTGGCGCACCATTGAGTTGATGCCCACGAAGCCGGTACCCGCCGGAATCTCCACCTCGCCCATCACCGCGCCGGGCCGGCAGAGGATGTGCGTGAGCTTGCTTTCGCGGCCGCTGGCGACGGCGATCTGATCCATGATGCCGCACGGCGCGCCGACGACGTGGTTTTCCGCCATCTGGCCGAGCCGCGCGATGCGTGCGCCATCGAGCTTCAAATTCAAATACGCATTCAGGCAACTCAATGTGCCGATTTCCACGGCGGCGGAACTGCCGATGCCGACGTTCATCGGCACCGCGCTTAACAGGAGAAAGCTGAAGCCGTAGGGCAGATGGACATTTTCCTCTTTCAGCAAAGTGAAGATGCTGCCGCCGATGTAGGCCGCCCACGCGGAAATCGGGTTGGCGTGGCACATTTCGCGGACCTGTGCGTAGTTGCCCACCGCGTCGCCGCTGGTGAAATAATCCAGCGGGATGCGCGTCTCCACTGGCAAACTGCGCGCGCCGGCCTGCGCTGAGCGGATGCGCAGCGTGCGGTCGTTGCGCGCCTGGATGGCCATGAGCATCCCGTGGCCGAGCACGGCCTCGCAGACGTTCGCGCCGGAGTAGTCGGCGATGCCGCCCATCACGTCCAGCCGCGCCGGGACGCGCGCGACCCAGACTTCGCCGCTGTTGAAAAAACCGGCGAAACCGGTTGCGTCGCTGTTGGGCTTGCGCAGCAGGTTTTCAAATTCGGAGATTTCAAATGGAAGCGCGGTTTTCATTTTTGGAAAAAGTTGGTTCTGATGTCGGAATGGTTGCCAAAAAGTTTTCGCCGGTCACGCCTGAAAATTCAATGGTGGTGATGGTGGCGGAACAGCCGCTCCCGGTTTTGGTAAAGATACCAGACGATGAACATATTCGCCGCGAGCAGCACGGCGAGGGCGGTTTTCGGATGGGCGAACATCCGGTGCATGTCCGTTTCCGGCGCGCGGCGGCGGATGAGTTCGTAGATTTCAATGGGGATGAAAAAGGCGGATTCGCCGATGCACAGCCAGATGGCCCACGCCGCGCGCAGCGCTAGGCCGACGCCGGTGGCGAACAGAAACAGTCCGTAAATCATGGTGCCGGACGCGACCACCCGGACGTTCGCCGGGGTGACGGTGTCCAGCCATTCGCCGATGTTGGTGAAAAATCTTTTTTCGGGATCGAGATGCACCCAGCGGAGAAAATTGTCAAACGCATCGGACAAATCCTTTCCTGCCAGCGCAAAAATCCCCAGCGCCGCCAGCAGCAGCAGCAGGCCCTTGCCGATCTTGACGCCGGCGATGAGGTAAAGCGTCGGCGCGCGTTTCGGTTTGGGTTTGGGCAGGATGGCTTCAGACATGGCAAATTATGCAGCGAACGCGGCCTTGCTTTGCGATGCCTCGACCTTGAGGTAGTGCAGCACGATGGGCGCGAGGATCATGCCGGGAATGCCCATCAATTTTTCGCCGAGCACGATGCCGATGAGCGTCAGCCACATCGGGGTTTTGATGCGGTCGCCGATGATCTTGCTGTTCAGGAAATATTCCAGCTTGTGGATGACCAGCAGGAAAATCAGCGCGAACAGCGCCGTGTGCGGCGAGATGGTGAAACCGACGAACACGATCAGCGTGTTGCTGATGAGGTTGCCGATGATCGGCAGCACGCCGCATAGAAACGTCGTCGCCGTGAGAACCATGACATACGGATAGCCGGCCCACACCAGAAACGCGCAGGTGAACGCCGTGTTGATGGCCGAGATGATGATCTGCGCGCCGGCCACCTTGGCGAAGCTTTTGAAAAAAATCTGGAACCGCTCGCTCAATTCATTGACCACCGTCGCGTAAAGGCTGTCGCGCGCCGTGCCGGGGTCATTTTCCGTACCCCACTTTGCGCTCAAAAACAGGCTCGCCGCCACCACCAGCCCGATGAACAGTTGCACCACGGCGAAACCCGCCTCGCGGGCGTGCCGGCCGAGGCTGGCAAAATCCTGTTTCACCTCGTCCAGTGTCAGGTCCTTGAGGCTGGCGTAGTCGGTGAACGGCAGTTCGATGCCCTGTTTCTGCGCGAAATCTGTGACGGCAGGTATCGTCGTCTCCGCGATTTTCGGCAGCGCGAGATACGCCTGCCGCGAAAAATGAATCAAGCCCCAGCCGATCACGGCGATGGCGACGAGATACAGCGCCAGCCCGAGGAATTTGCTTTTGCCGAAGCTGAACAGCCGCAGCGCGAAGAAGCCGAACAACGCCGTCAGCAGCAGCGTGCCGAGGTGCAGCGCGCCGATGAGCACCAGCAGCACCGCCATGATGACGTAGGAGATGCGGGTGCTTTGATTCATGGATGAATCGGGGAAAACACCGAACATCCAACATCCAACAAACAACATCCAGTGGAAGCGCGCGCATCGGCACGACGCATTGGATGTTCGATGTTCGATGTTGGTTGTTGGATGTTCATTTTGTTTTAACGAACGCTTTCCAGCAGCCAGTCGCGCAGCTCGGAAATCTTGAGGCGCTCCTGTTTGCCATCATCGCGATAGCGCAGCGTCACCGTGTCGAGCAGCTCCGGCTTTTCGCCGAGCGTGTCGAAGTCAATCGTTACGCAGAACGGCGTGCCGGCCTCGTCCTGCCGCGCGTAGCGTTTGCCGATGCTGCCGCCGTCGTCGTAATAGACATTCATCCACGGACGCAGCAGGTCGCGGACGGCTAGCGCCTTGGCAACGAGATCCGGCTTGTTCTTCAACAGCGGCAGCACGCCAACTTTGATCGGCGCGACGCGCGGGTGAAACTTCATCGTGTAAATCGTCTCGCTCTTGCCCTTGGCATCGGTCTCGGTCGTTTCGCTGTAGGCATTGGCGATGAGCGCGAGGATCAGGCGATCCACGCCGGCGCTCGGCTCGATGACGTGCGGGATGTATTGGCCCTTCGCCAGGCCGTTTGCGTCTTCCGTTGCCTGTTTCTGCGCCGGTTCGGCTTCGACGCCGGACTTGGTGAGATAATTCTTCCGGTTCTCGTAGTAGCGACGCCAGAGGTCGTCCTGCTTTTCCTTCGGCAACTTGCCCCATGCCTGACGCAGCTCGTCGTCAAACACGCCCATCGGCTTGCCGGAAAATCTCTGGTGCTGCGACAAGTCAAAATCGCTGCGCGCAGCGATGCCTTCCAATTCGTCGCCGGCCACGTTGCCGTTCTCATCCTTCTTGCTGAACGGGAACTTGAACAAAATATCCGTGCAGGCGCGGGCGTAATGCGCCAGTTCTTCCTTGGTCTGGATGTGAAAGCCCAGCGTCTCGCGCGATAACCCGATGCCTTCGTAAAATTTAACGCGTTCCTCGACCCAGTATTGATGCCACGCCTGCCAGCCCCAGTTCGGCTGCGGCTCGCCGGGATGACCGGTGGCGGGCACGGTGACGACCGAGCCGTGGATGGCTTCAATCGCCTCGTCGGGCTTGATGAAAAATTCCAGTTCCATCTGCTCAAACTCGCGCGAGCGGAAGGTGTAATTGCGCGGCGTGACCTCGTTGCGGAACGCCTTGCCGATCTGCCCGATGCCGAACGGCACTTTCTGTCGCGAGGTTTCCAGCACGTTCTTGAACTGCGCGAAAATCGCTTGCGCCGTTTCCGGGCGGAGATACGCGACGTTGTCCTCGCTCTCGACCGGGCCGACATAAGTCTTGAACATCAGGTTGAACGGACGTGGCTCGGTCAATTCCTTTGAATCGCAGTTCGTGCATTTCGTTCCTTCCGGCAAAGTGAATTTGCCGTCGACATTCTTGATGAGCGTCAGCCCCTGATCTTCGCAAAGCTGGTCGGCGCGATGCCGCTTCTTGCACTTTTTGCAATCGCACATCGGATCGCTGAACGTATCCACATGGCCGCTGGCCTTCCAGATGGCGGGCGACATGATGATGGTCGCCTCGAGGCCGGCGACGTCCTCGCGCTGGCGGGTCATGGTGTTCCACCAGAGCTCCTTGACGTTGCGCTTGAGTTCCGCGCCCAGCGGACCGTAATCCCAAAAGCCATTGATGCCGCCGTAAATCTCGGACGACTGAAAAATGAAGCCGCGCCGCTTGCACAGCGACACGATTTTTTCCATCTGCAAATTTTCTTTGGGTTCGGCCATAGGAGCGGACAGTTTCGGCAATTACCTTGGAAAATCAATCACGAAGGGTGACGCGTAACGGGTGACATGGCCGGGTGGCCATGACTGAATTGTGTGGGACGCTCGCCCCCCACTTTCCTCATCATGCTCCAAAGTTGCGGATAACTTTTCCACCTTGCGTGAACTTCACGCATTTGGCGTGAAAATTTCACGCATTGATCGCCGCTGGCGGAAAGGCCGCCCGCGATTCATTGGTTTTTTGCGATTTTTACCGTTGGCACCCGCTTTGCTAAAGTAAGTCAACAATCCGTGTTGACAGTGGCGAAAGTTACATTAGATTTTCGCGCCTGTCCCCGGAACAAACAACAACAACATTATGAAACAACAGAAAAAAGCGTTTACGCTCATCGAACTCCTCGTCGTCATCGCGATCATCGCGATTCTGGCGGCCATGCTCCTCCCCGCGCTCGCCGCGGCCAAGCGCAAGGCCCAAAAAATCAACTGCGTCAACAACCTCAAGCAGGTCGGCCTCGCCTTCCGCCTCTGGTCCGGCGACAACGGCGACAAGTATCCACAGTCCTTGTCCTCCTCCGCAGGTGGTGCTCAAGAATTTGTTAACCGGTCAACTACTGCGTCCGCCAAACTCAATCCAGCCATGGTGTTCATGGTGATGTCCAATGAGCTGTCCACCCCCAAGATTTGCTATTGCCCGTCTGACAACTATGTGGGTGGCAATAACCCTCAAGGACACAGTTCTTATGCGGCCAACTTTTCAACTGTCAGTGCTAACGGACTTCCCGCCTTTATCAGTTCTACCACAGCAGCGGCGGGCGCGGCTGGTTCCGCCAGCTATTTTGTGAACGGCGATGCTCAGGAAGTTGATCCGCAGCTCATCATCAGCGGTGATTTGAACATTGGCGTGAATGCGGCTGTCAATGGTGCCGCTGACCGTGGCGTTGTGGCTGGCGCCGCCCCCGCCTCTTCTTCGGTTCCCGCCCATGCGGGCACCTATGGTCTGGGCAGCGGTCTGGCCACCTCTTTGGCTTGGAACGCAGCCAGTTCGGACACCGCCGCTGGTGCCTTGGCTTGGTCTCAAGCTGAAATGCACCTGAAATCGGGCAACATTGGCTTGGCGGATGGCAGCGTCCAGTCGGTCAGCATCGGCGGCCTGCACGCGGCCATGCGCAACAGCACCAATTCCATCACGCAGCAGAACTGGAACTTTCCTTGGTGATTCGGGGCTGAAAATCTTTCGCCAACGAGGCCATCGCCAGATGGCCTCGTTTTTTATTTGGCAGGGTGCATCACTCCGTGCGCGCCGGCTCCATTCCAACCCACGCCCGGCGGGCAGAGGACTGCCCGCCCCACCAAACGCAGGTAGGGCGCGCAGTCCCCTGCGCGCCGCCGCCTGCCAACGAACGCGTTTGGGTTCACCACGTCGGCGCGCACGGAGTGACGCGCCCTGCCTTTATTCAGTCGCCTGCGGATTTTTCGCCGCCCTGCTTCGCCGCGCGCTGTTCCAGGAAAAAACTTTTCAGCAAGTTGCGACATTCCTCCAGCCGCACGCTGGCGGTGATTTCGCAGCGGTGGTTGAGCGTGGGAAATTGCAGCAGGTTCAGCGCGCCGCCCGCCGCGCCGCCTTTCGGGTCACCCGCGCCAAACACCACGCGCGCCAGCCGCGTATGCACCACCGCCCCGGCGCACATCGGGCACGGCTCCTTGGTGACGTAAAGCGTGCAGTCCGTCAGCCGCCAGTCGCCCACGGCATTTTCCGCCTGCGTCAGCGCCAGCATCTCCGCGTGCGCCGTGGCGTCCTTGAGCGTTTCCACCTGGTTGAACGCCCGCGCAATGATGCGGCCTTCGCGCACAATGACCGCGCCGACCGGCACCTCGCCTTGCGCGTAAGCCTTCGCCGCCTGCCGCAGCGCCTCGCCCATGAAATAGTCGTCGCTATGCAGGTCAATGATGGAATCCATTTAACAACCAACATCCAACATCCAACATCCAACATCCAGTGAAAAGACCCGGCGCTCGTCAGCTTTGGATGTTCGGTGTTGGATGTTGGTTGTTGGATGTTTCCCCAAATGTTTCTTCCAGCGTCCACTCATTCCGCCCATCCGCGTGGCAATGGCAGTGCGCCGCGAAAAAGCCGCCGCGAAACTGCCAGAACCACGGCCAGATTTTTTCGCGGTCCGTCTGCGGAATCTTCAGCGTGGAAATTTTTTCACGCGGAAAAAATTCAAACCGGCCTTCGCTCATCGCTGGCGGGAGCAATTTTAATTTCACCTTCACCTCGAACAGAAACATCAGCCAATGCGTCTGGCCCTGATAGCCGTGTTCGCTGATCAGCCCGGCGAGGTGCAAATCTGAGGGCTCAAGTTCCAGCCCGATTTCCTCGTGCGCCTCGCGGGCTGCGCAGGCGTAGGGCGATTCGCCGATGTCCATCTTGAGCTTGCCGCCGCACGGACTCCAGAAGCCACGGTTCGGCTCCTGCGCGCGTTCGAGCAAAAGAATTTCGTCGTGCTCGTTAAAGGCGTAGAGCAGCGTGGCGATTTTGTAGGGCAGGGCCATCGCCGGCAGTTTTAAGTTTTGGGTTTTGAATGTCGAGTTTGGAAACCGCCGGGTTGTGTCCGACTTTGGAGTGCGGCGACAGGTCGCCGCTTTCCGACTGGGAGACATGTCTCCCAGTTCCAAAGCGCGGACGTGTCCGCGCACTCCAAACTTGGTCGCGGCCAGCCACCGGGATTTTGAAACTGAATCGGCTTTTCCGCGCCCGCATAATCGCGTATCCAATGCCCATGTCTCGTCCGCGCCTCCTCGCCCTGCTGCTGGCCCTCGCCACGCTGCTGGTGTTTCTGCCGGTCGGGCGCTTCGGCTTCGTGAACTTCGATGATCCGGATTACGTCAGTGGAAATCCGGTCATCCAGCGCGGCCTGACTGTCGCCGGGGTCGGGTGGGCGTTTGGCTTCCATGCTGCCAACTGGATTCCGCTGACCTGGCTGGCGCACATGATGGACTGCACGTTGTTCGG
>Ga0265324_10000061_pt1 | contig 92689 bp, 81 predicted proteins | sample 41419metaG_FD_198634 | JGI IMG/M metagenome (GOLD analysis project Ga0265324, IMG submission 198634) | Rhizosphere microbial communities from Carex aquatilis grown in University of Washington, Seatle, WA, United States - 4-14-19 metaG | ecosystem: Host-associated > Plants > Roots > Rhizosphere...
AGCTGGGGGATTTGTACGCCTTGCTGGTGGATCAGGCTCTGCTTGCCGAAGGTTCCGAGATCAAGGATCCGGCCGGCTACGTGGCCAAGGTCAACGGCTTCTTGACCGAAGTCCTGGCCAAGCCTTGACCCGGGCCGGGGGCCCGGGAAGGGACCGGGTCTGCAAACCGGGATCGCCCAAGACGGGGGGACGACAACTGATCGGTCGGGCCGGCCGGACGGTATGAATCCTGCCCGCGGTCTCGTTCTCTCCCTTTGCGCCCTCGTCTGCTGGTCCATCGCCCCCTTCTTTTTCACGGCGGCGGGAAGACGCATCGGCCCTTTGGCCACCAACATGCTGCGGTTGGCCCTGGCCACCTTTACCATAGTCGCTTTGGCCCTCGCGCGCGGCGTGGCCGGTTTCCATGTCCCTTGGCCCCACCCCGCCTCCATCGCTTGGCTGGCCGGATCAGGATTGATCGGCTTGACCATCGGGGACGCCTTTCTCTATCGCGCCTTCGTTTCCATAGGTCCGGGGCGTACCAGCCAAATCCAAACTCTCGCGCCGGCCTCGACTGCGGCCCTGGCCTTCCTAGCGTTGGGCGAGATCCTGTCCCACCGGCAATTGGCGGGGATGGCCTTGATCCTGGCCGGCGTTTTGACAGCCACTACAAGCGCGGTCCGGGCGGCGCGCAATTCATCGCGTGTTGCCACTTCCGCGCCAACGAACCGGCCCACCGCCGCTTACGGGCACGCAGCCTGGGCGGCCATCTGGTCCGCCTTGTTCCAAGGCCTAGGTACCGTGTTGGCGCGTAAAGCTTTCCTGTCCCAATCCGATCTCGATCCCGTGCTGGCCACCGGCATCCGCCTCGGCGCCGGAGCCGCTGGCCTGTGGGCCTATGCGCGGACGCGGGGGCCCTGGCGCCCCGCGCTTGGCAACTGGACCGAAACGCGCACTATCCGGCTGTTACTAGGAGGAGCGGTCTTCGGCCCCACCCTGGGCATGCTGTGCTATATTTCGGCCCTGAAATCGGCCCCCGCCGGAATCGTCACCACGATCACGTTCATGGCCCCCTTGCTCATCATCCCCATCGGCGCGAAGCTCTATGGAACGCGCATGGGGATGGCCGCTTTGGCGGGGACGGCCTTGTCGCTGGCGGGGGTGGTTCTGCTTGGATTGGGCTGATCCCGGTTGGGCCTGGTGTGAAACCGGCCCTATGGGGATATATTAATGACCACCCCGCTTCCCTCTTCCAGGAGGTCGCTTGCTTATCCGAATCCTCACGGCCTGCGTCATGCTTTGTGCCGTGGCATCCCTGCCGCAATTCAATCCGCACCCGTTCGCAGGCAATTACCAAGTGGTGGTGGCGGAGAGACAAGCCTATACTTGGATGGATAGCCTGTCCCCGTGGGGCAACGATGCGCTCTTCGGATATCGCCTTGAGTTGGGGAGCCCATTCACTTACGGTCCCGGGTCCGGGCAAACCAACCTCTGTCTGCATGGATATTACAAAGGTACGGACTACATCTGGGACTATCTTACCGGTTGCATGACGATGACGGACACCATCGTGAGCTACTTCCGGTTTTGGGATACTTCGTTTTCCTATTTCCCCGTACACGGCATGATTGCCAGCCTACTCCCCAACGGGCAGCCGGCCTCTATCGGGTACGACATGTCGGGGGATACCCTTTCCCTATCCACGATCTGGGTCCGCCTAGGTGACCAGATTTCCTTCCTCGTGCCCGGCCACTGGCCTATGGATACGGTCGCGTATTTCTGCCGGCGCGCCATTGCCAAGGATCCCGTTCTAAAGACCTGGACCCGCGAGGATTGGGACCGCAATGATGAGAATTCGAAAATAACCCGTTTCACTTGGAAGCTGCTGGCTTTCCCGGACGCCATCGCCGGAAGCCGAAGACCGGAAGCCATCCCGCCTCTCGCGCCGGGCAGGGTGGATGCGCGCGGCCGGCGACTTCCGTCTTGGGCAATCCCTCAGCCTGGCTTTGTCCCCTTCTCCCGGTAGCCTTGCGGCAGAGCGCCGAAGCGTCCCCCTGGACGTCGGCGCGGTAGCTTGCCCCGTTCCCGCCCGGAATCCGCCGCCATTGTTCCGCAAATCGGATCAAAGGCGACGGTTCGTATCGGGTTAAGTGAGATAGTTTTCGGAGAGCACCCCAATCCGGAGGTCGAGATGTTCCCGAAACTTTCCGCGGCCAAAGCAATCCTGACGATATGCGGTCTCGCGGCCTTCGCGATCGACCTGACCCACGCGGCCGGCCAATTGGGTGTCAACATCAATTTGGCCGAGCAAGGCGGCACCTTCGTGGACATGGTCAAGGAGAATTACCGCTGGTCCACGCCCACGGGAACCGATCTGACATCCGCCCAGGTTGACTCCAATGGATGGCCCAAGGTGGATGCGCAATTCCTGATGGACTACCGGCCCGCGGCGGAATGGGCCGGGCGAATCGACGATCCGGAGGTTTATCGCCTCGATCTGTCAGGCACTTATAAATGCGCGTTTACGGGAAAAGCCGCGGTGTCGGCGACTTCCGGCGGCACGGTTCAAAACGCCGTCTACGATTCGGCCGGAAACATCACCACCTTCGATTTTAAGGTGACGGGAACCTCCGGAGCGAATTACGGATTCTTGCAGTTAGGTTTCACCAACACGCGCCGCACGGCGCAAAGCGCGACGGGCGGCGGCATCACGGGATTCCGCATGTACCGTCCAGGTTACCCCTTGAACACCTCCAAGACCTTCACCGACGCCTTTTTGTCCGCGCTGCGCGGCGTGAATTTTTCCGCCATCCGCTTCATGGATTTCCTGGCCTCGAACGATCGCGAGCCGGTTTATCCCGCGGTCCTGGAATGGGCCCAAAGGAAAACCCGGCAGGACGCTTCCCAGGCTCCCCTACCGGTACTGGGCCGGAACGAAGGCGGAGCTTGGGAGTACGTGGTGCAAATCGCCAATGAATCCAAGCGGGACGCGTGGATCAATATCCCAGTCTCCGCGACGGCCGATTACGTGCAGAAATTGGCCGCTTTGCTGAAGGACAGCCTCGATCCTTCCCTGAATATCTATGTGGAGAGCGGAAACGAAGTTTGGAATAGCGGTTTTATCCAACAGGCATATAACCTCGCCCAGGCCCAGGCCAAGGGAATCGATGAGCAGAACAACCATGCGAGACGGACGGTAGAGCTGGCGCAGATTTTCCAAGGCGTATTCGGGGCGGATGCCTTGAACCATCGCGTGCGGGTGGTTTTGTGCAGCCACGCGCCCATGCTCAAATGGTGGGTGGAACCCATGTTGCAATACGTCCAGAAGACTTTTGGGACGCCGGCGAATTACCTGTACGCCATCGCTTGCCAGGGCTATTTCGACCTTCCCGCTACGGCGGGACAAAGCGTCTCGGCCATTCTCGCGGCCGCCAAAACCAGCATCACGGGGCAAATCGACGAAACCGGCGGCGTCAATGAAGCCGGGCGCATGCAATGGATCGCGAAGGCGAAAGCCTGGAATCTTCCGGGAGGCTTTTTGATTTACGAAGGCGGCCCTTCCGAGGCGATCGGGGATACGACCAATGTAGCCCATCGGATCATGGCTGAAAGGGATTCGGGCATGGGCGAGTTGATGAAATACAACTATGGGGCCGCGTTCCTGGACTTGGGCGGAACCTTGGCCATGCAATTCACCTTGAGCAGCGGCTACACGCGTTACGGCTGCTGGGGCCTTACTGACGACATCAACAACCCCAACCGGAATTTCAAATACCGGGCACTGCAATCCCTGGTAGGGTCTTCCATTGGCGTGAAGGGACGGAAAAAACCGGCGCAATTCCGGCCGGAATGGATTTGGCCGTTCCTTGGTCCCGACGGCCGGGACCTGCTGGGCAAACAAAGACAAAAAATTCTCTCGCCACCAGGGTCAACGTCTTCGCTTGACGTCCGACCTGGCGGCCAATAAACCCGACCGGGTTCACGGGCTGGGGGCCCGATATGACGGTCAATCCGGGCTGGATGGGATACGCGTGATTTCTTTTACTCCCTCGACCTTGCGACCGATCAAATCGAATTCCCCTTCCGGCCCGGACACGTGTCCGGCCTTCCAATCCCGAAGGGGCTTCGATCTAGGCTCGCGGGCCAAGGCCGTAGCGCCACCCAAGACTTCGGAGTAGGGAAGCGAGGAAAGCGTGGCGTTCGGGATGAACCAGATATTGTTGTACACCACTTCATTCCCGTGGTTTTGGAGGTACAACGGCGCGGGAAGCAACGGGTCCCCGGCGATGCCTGCTGCGACATGGTTGATGATGGGAGTGGAGTCTTGGACCAGGACCCCGTTTGCATACACGGTCATAAAGGCAGCGCCCTCCGGATCGCCCCACCCCCCGGAAGACCGGGGCGTGAAATAAATGTCATAGGTGTGCCACGTAAGCGGAGGAAGCGCGGCGTTGACCAGGGGCGGCCTTACCGCATAGAGGGCGCCGAAATCGTCGATGGCCGCGCCCGAGCCGAACGAATCCAGGACTTGTACCTCATAAAGATTCTGCATATAGATGCCGCTATTGGAGCGCCCCTGACCGCTCGCGGTCGGATTAAAGCATCCTTGGAATTCGATATGCAGCAAGCCGGTGGCATGCGGATCCCGGGTCTTGATTCCGCGGTAGAGGTAATTTCGGCTCAATTGTACGGCGTTATCCTTCGGCGCCCATTTCCCCAAATCGGCCTGGCCGGTAACGGAGTCAAACCACAGGGTCGCGGGGCCCCACGCGGTTTTGGGTTTAAGGCCATGCGTCGGACTGTTGCGCACGACACGATGCAAGGCGAACGCGGACCCGGTTGGAGAGGCGCCGGTAATGGTCCGAGTCTCCTCGGAACCGATGATGGCCGCCGCCTGGTAGTTGCTGGGGGTGTTCACCGCAAAGGAGGTTCCGTTCAAGAGCCCCTTGCCGCTGAAGGCGGAACGGTCCCAGCCGGCCCGGTTCCATCCCCCATATTCCTGCCCTGGCAAAGTCAGAAGGCCCCCCGGCAGGAAGACCACGGTGTAACTGTCATCGCCGTTGGCAACCAGCCAAGCCCCAAGCTTTCCGCCATCTTCCGCGGCGCCGTAGTATTCCCCCTGGATCTGCCATTGGGTCAACACCGTCGCCGATAAGGGCGGAACATAGTCGGCCTGCGCATGGGCGCCGCTTATCGCCCCCGACACGAGAGCTCCGGTAAGGCCCAAGGCGGAGGCGGCTTTCCGGAACAAGGCCAGCGCCCGATTGAGCGGACAGCCTTCTGCGGCGACCCGCCTGCGATGCAGAAAGGAAACTGCGGTACCGGCAGGGCCTGCGTGGCCATTTCTTAACGCGCTAGGAGGAAGCGCCTTTCCACTCAACAAAACCTCGATGTCGCCATCATTATAATGGAACCACATGTGCCTGTTAAACAGCTTTGCTGAGATCCATATATTCCGTCTCATGATCCTTAGCCCCCGTGGGCGAGCATGTAAATTATCCGCACGAACCGCGGAGTCTATGAAAACAAGGTTTCCGCCCATCTTCTTTACGGAATCAACAAAGTCGTAGTACTGCCAGTCAACGACTTGGCCAACTGCAAAGGGGTATTCGAGTACATAATTCGAGATCTGGATTCCGCTTGTACTGTGGTATTTCGAGGAGTCCATGCCATGAACAGGATGGATAACAACCATAAATTTGTTTTCATATCCTACCGTCCACACTTTTTGCGTTTGATTGAAACCACGGCACCTCAATATGTACCTTATTCGGCTCTATTTAAGGACGTACGGCTCATTGGGCGGGACTCCGCCCTTCCCCCGCAAGGTGTTGGCTCCCTCAATCAAAATACTCCGGCCAGGATGAAGCTTCACCGTGGCTCCCCCATCCCTCTACTACGAATCTGGTGGTCCAGGGTTCGCAAACTTGGGTAAATCCTTCGCCAAACGCACAGCCGGTCCGACAGGAAGTGAGCCCGAGGTTACACCCTCTCACGGGGTGGTACGAACCCGAAGCGGGTTCGGCGGAGGACCCCGAAGGGCCTCGCATTGGGCTGAGAACGCCGGCACAAGGGCTACCCGGGGCGATTCCTATATTTGCCCCATGCCATCCGCCGTCTCCGAGCCCTTATTGCTCACGGCCCTCAGCCGTACCTTCGGATACGCCTCGTTCCGGCCGCACCAACGGGAAATCGTGGAAGCCATCCTGGCGGGGCAGGACGTGCTGGCCATCATGCCGACGGGCGGGGGGAAATCCCTCTGTTACCAATTGCCCGCGCGCATGGCCGCGGGCACGGCCGTGGTCATCAGTCCGCTTATATCGCTGATGAAGGATCAGGTCGATTCCGCCAAAGAGAACAACATGGCGGCGGCCTTCCTGAACAGTTCCCTCAGCGGGAGCCAGGCCGCGCAAGTCTATCGACGGCTGGAAACCGGCGATCTCGATCTCCTCTACATCTCGCCCGAACGCTTCGCCATGGAATCCTTCGTAGACAGCCTGAAGGCCGCCAAGATCTCTTTCTTCGCGGTCGACGAAGCCCATTGCCTGTCGGAATGGGGCCATGATTTCCGGCCCGACTACCTGGCCTTAGGCGAGATCCGCCGGCATTTCCCGCGCGCCCCCATCGCCGCCTTCACGGCCACGGCTACATCTAAGGTGGGCACCGACATCGAAGCGCGCCTCGGCCTTCGCGATCCCTACCGGGTACGCGCCTCTTTCAATCGCCCCAACCTTTTCTACGAAGTGCGCGCCAAACGCGACGTCGATGCGCAGATCCTGGAGTTCCTCCAGGCCCATCCCGACGAGCCGGGGATCATCTACCGCACCACGCGCGACGCGGTCGAGAAAACCGCCGGGCATTTGAGCAAGAAAGGCATCCAGGCCCTGCCCTACCATGCAGGCTTGCCCGTGGAGAAACGCGCCGCCAACCAAGAGGCCTTCAGCAAAGACGAAACCCAAGTGGTGGTCGCGACCATCGCCTTCGGAATGGGTATCGACAAATCCAACGTGCGTTTCGTAGTGCATGCCGATCTGCCCAAGAACCTGGAAGGCTATTACCAGGAAACCGGCCGCGCGGGGCGCGACGGCGAGCCCTCCCTATGCGTCCTGTATTACGGCGGCGGGGACATCCCGAAAATCCGCCATTTCCTGGATCAGATGAACGATCCCGAGGAACGCGAGCTGGCCATCCGCCGGCTGAACCAGATGGCCGCCTTCGCGTCCCGCAACCTGTGCCGTCGCAAGCAACTGTTGGCGTATTTCGAAGAGGAGTTCCCGGATCCCAATTGCGGATCGTGCGACATCTGCACCGGTAAGGCTTCCACCCAGGACGCGACGCGCGAGGCGCAAATGGTGCTCTCAGCGCTGGTTCGCACCGGCGAACGCTTCGGAGCGGCCCATGTCGTGGACGTGATCGTAGGAGCGGACACGCAGAAGGTGCGTGAATTGCGTCACGATCAAATCAAGACCTACGGCGCCGGTAAGCATAAGGATAAGCCTTACTGGCGGTCTCTGATCGGCGAGATGCTGGGCCGGGGACTATTGACCTTGGATCCCGGCCTCTATCCCATCCTGAAACTGACCGAGGCTTGTCTGCCGGTGTTGCAAGGCAAGGAAACCTTCGAGATCCTCGAACTCGTCCAACGCGAGAAGCCGGCGGCCAAGAAACGGGGCCTCGCCCCGTCCGTATCGTCCGCGGCGGCCGGCGAAGAAGGCGAGGCCGTCGATTTCGATCGGGAACTCTTCGATCGCTTGCGGGCCCTGCGCAAAGGCTTGGCCAAGAACCAGAATATCCCGCCCTACATGGTATTTTCGGATCGTACCCTGCACGAGATGTGCCGCCAAATGCCCATGACCCTTTCCGCCCTCCGCGAAATCCCCGGCGTGGGCGACAATAAGCGGGATAAGTACGGCATTGAATTCGTGCAGGAGATCCGCGCCTATGCGGGCAAAGAGCGGGACCAGAACGGGTGAAGGAGTAGCGCCTTTCCAATAAGGCGCGTCCAATCAGCCGGAATTCAGTAATTCTCCCGGAATTTGAGGTCCTCGCACAGTCTGTGCGTATGGGGACAAACTGTTGATAAGATGGGGAAAACAAAAATGACGACGGCGAAGTCTCTGCATGGAAAGGTCGCGGTGGTGGCCGGGGCCACCCGCGGGGCCGGACGCGGCATCGCCCGCATGCTGGGCGAAGCGGGGGCCACCGTATACTGCGCGGGACGTAGCACGCGCGCTACTCCCGCCCCCGTCCGCCCGGAAACCATCGAAGAGACCGCGGAGATGGTTTCCGGGCGGACGGGGGCGAAGGCATACCGGCTCGGGTCGATTTCCTGGATCCGGCCCAGGCGGAAGCCCACTTCGACAAGGTGCGGCGGGAGCGGGGCCGTCTCGACGTATTGGTGAACGATATCTGGGGCGGCGAAGACGCGGTGGAATGGGGAAAGCCGTTCTGGGAACTGGATATGGGCAAGCGTATGAGCTCCGGCGAAAGCGCGTGGCGGCGGTGGCCCTGACCCCGGGCTTCCTCCGCTCCGAAGCCATGCTGGAACGCTTCGGGGTCACGGAGGCCGACTGGCGGAAAGGGGCCGCGCAGGATCCGCATTTCCTGGCCTCCGAGTCCCCTGGTTTCGTCGGCCGCGCGGTCGCGGCCCTGGCGGCCGATGCGAACTTGATGGAAAAATCGGGACGCGTCTTCAGCAGTTGGGACTTGTCGGACGAATATGGCTTCACCGATCTGGACGGATCGAAACCGCATTGGGGCCGGCATTGGGAAAAGGCCTTCGGGAGGCCGCTGCGCCCGATGGATCCGGCCTTCTACGCTTACGGAGCGGACGCGCCCATCGCTGCGGTCGATCCGGACTGGCCTTGAGCCGAAGTTTCCCCGAACACCACGGCCTTGGTTAGATCGGCCAGAGAATCCTTAATAAAGGGGCTGATGGCGCCGGACCGGATATAGAGGGTTCAGAAGGAAATGCCCGCGAGGTTGCGGGCTTTCTCCCATTCCGGTTCAATCGCCAGTTCCTTGACGCCCCGTTCCAGATAATCCCGATCGATTTCTACCCGTCGGGCGCGAAGTATGCCTGCTGCATCCTCGATTTGCCTTTGTGAACCACCTTCAGCGGACCATTCCAACTTGGCAAGAATCAAATCCTCCGGAGTAACGATATTCAGAGGAACCCCGAAGACATTGGCCGGTATTCGCCTCTCGAATTCCCTGAGATTAAATGGGCGAGGTTTCCGGATGATAAAGTCCACCTTCCATCCCACGCGCGGCGCAATCAGGTTGAATTGGGATTTCCGATCGAGGGCCTCGAATGCAGCGTCCCGGTCAATGTAATACCGTTCCGGGGGAAACAATGCCAGCAGTTTCCCCAAGCCTTCGCGGTTCGGGCTGATGACGATATCCAAATCCTGGGTCGCCCGAGGCGTTCCATGGAAGGAACTGGCGAATGAGCCGGTGAGCATATTGGGAACCCCCGCCGATTCGAGGGCGGCGATTATTTCCCTGAGGAATTCGCCTGGGTTCATTTCCGGTACGGTCTAGAATCGGCTAGGAGGATCTCACGGACATAAGCGTCCATGGTTTCGATTTCGGAATATTCCGGATGCCGATTCCGGATGCCGGCCAGAGCGAATTCCCTGGCGAAAAGGCTCAGTTCCCAGGCCAACTCGAAGCGGCGCTCCGGTCCCATTTGCCTGTAGATCTCGTCTTGAAGGGCGAGCATTTGCGGATTCGTGTCCTGCATACCCGTAATCTAAGTATACCGGGACAGGTCGGCTAAACGCTCCTTAAAAGAACGCATCCGCATGTTGGAGGCCAATGCTCACGTCGCCCTCCGCACCGCTTCCACTTCCCGTCCGTCCCGGAACGCGATGCGCGCGCTCTTTTCCGGGAAGGCCCGCCGGAATTCCTGCCAACAGGCCGAACGGAATCGCTGCCAGGGATAGCCTCCCGCCCTCAGCACGAAGCGATGTTCCCGGAACACCACGATCAAGGTAACGGCGAAAAGCATCCACTGTCCCGATCGCCAGACCCGCTTCCGCCAACCGCTCCGCTCCTGCGCGAAGCGGATCAACGCGGACTCGTATTCGACGTGGGCCTTTTCATCGTCCAGGATCTTGTTGCACATGGCCCGCAGCAAGCGGGAACCGGTGGCCTCCCGCAGGGCCCGGTAATAGATCAAGGCGATCAGTTCCGCCGTAATCAAGACCGAGATGGAGGCGGCGAACCCGAAGGGGCGACGTAAGCGGCGGAACACGGAATCGGTCCAATCGGATGCCAGCCGCGGGATGGCGTGCTTCTCCATGAAGCGGGCGAGCATCGCGCTATGCTTCCGTTCTTCCTGGATGAAACAAGCCGTTACCAATGGGAGCACCGCGAAGCCCTCGCGATCCCCGTAAGCCCGGGCGAACTTGAGCAGCGCCGAGCCCTCGGAATTCTCGCCCAACTGGAAAGCGGCTATCGATTTGGCAATGCGCATCCGCTCCAAAGGCGTCAGGGACTCGCGGGCATCCCAGGGCAGGGTATCAGGCTCCTCCGAGTTCCATTGGAAGTAATCGAGCCATTCCCGGAAAAAGGCCTCTCTCATGCAGCCTCCAGAGCGGGGACGGCGGAGGAAGCTCGATTGAGTTTGCGGGTCAAATACATCACGGCGCCCAGGATGGCGAACAGCCCCAGCGCCCCCATCAGCAGGGGAAAATCCTCCATCTGCAAGAGCGAATACAGGTAGGCGTACAGACAGGCCAGCATGCCGCCCAGGGCATATGCGCGTTTACGGCTGCTGAGCACCGCCGCCCCGTATGCCGTTATCATCCCCACGATGCCTGCCGTGGCTATGGCGTAAGCGGCGGCGAAGGGGACTTGTTCGGTCAGCGCCAACAACAGCAAGTAGAACAGGCAGAGAGCGCAACCGACCAGCACGTATTGCAACGGATGGATGCGGCGGCGATCGAAGGTCTCGTTCATGAAGAAAATCAGGAAGGTCAGGACGATGAAAAGGACGGCGTATTTGGCGCAGCGGGTTGTCTTTTGATAGCGGTCGACGGGAAGATTCAGATCGACGCCGAAGGCATAGGGGCTCCAATCCTTGGCGGCTATTTCCCATCCGCGCCAGCTTTGGGGAAAGGAACGCGAAAGATGGAAGGTGGCCCAGTTGGCGGTGAAACCTTGGGCGTCCACGCGATTCTCACGCGGCAGGAAGGCGCCGGAAAAGCTGGGGCTTTGCCAGCGCGAAGCGATGGAGACCCGGGTTTCCTTGCCCATGGGCAGGAATTGCATCGAGCCGCTTCCATTCAGCGCCACAGCCATCTCGAACGGGAAGCCTTCCTTTCCGGGCGCCGGCAACGCCATGTTCACGGGGGCATGCAGGCCCGACGGGACCGGACTTCCGACGAAATTGTCCGGGACGCATTGGGCCGTTTTGCCGTTCCAACTCAAGGGTACTTCGCCGGCCAAGGCGCGCACGTCGGGAACCGCCAGGGACACGAAGGCGTCGCCCCATAGGATATTCTCCGGGGCCACGCGCCAACCCGAGAAGTCCGGCCTGGCGAAGCGCCCAGTCAGGTGGAGATTGGCCCTGAATAGGGCCACGTCATAGATCCCGCGGTGGCGGATTTCCGGCTCCAGGGATCCGGAGACGTTCAGGTCTTCGGGCAGGAAATGCGCGTACTCGATGCTCGTATCCGTTTTGCCTTTTTCATGCTGGGTGAGGACGCGGAAAGGGACGGTCAGGATGGGTCCCGTGATTTGCTGGCTTCCGCCCCATTTTCCCGCCACCTCCTGTTCCGCCGAGGTTCCATTGGATTCGCGCTCGCTGATCAAGCTCTCGACCATGCCTACCGGGATCAGCAATAAGCCGATGAGGATGGCGATGAAGGCCATCTTACCCACGGATCCCGTCCCCTGCATCGCTTTGGCTATGGGGGAGCGGGACCCGTCGGGGAACGCGATTTGGTCGGCATGGTCGTAACGTTCGGGATCGGGAATCATCATAGGGCCTTCCGGGTTAAGGCCGCGGGGTGCCCGAAGCCATGCCCAAAGGATAGGGACCCTATGTGAAGGGAGTATGAAAGCCTTATGAAGACGCGGAGAATTCGGCGGGCAGGTTCCATTCGGCCCGCAGCCCGCCTTCGCGGCGATTCCCCAGGCGGATGGTTCCCTTATGCAAACGGGCGATCTCCTGTACTATCGTCAGGCCGAGCCCGGAACTCTTGCGTCCGGTGTCCGGACGTTGCAGGGAATAGAATTTCTCGAAAACCCGTTCGCCCGCGAAATCCGGCAAGCCCGGACCGTCGTCCAGGATTTCGATGCGCGCCCACGCCCGCCGCCCCTCCACAACATGCTCGGCCTGGATCCGGATGGCGCCGTTGCGTGGCGAAAAGGAAACGGCGTTTTCGATCAGGTTCAGCAATGCCTGTTGTAGCAGGAACCGTTCCCCCGGAACCGTCAGCCCCGGCGCGATATCGGAAACCCAACGCAAGCCTTTGCCCGCCAAGGCGGATTCCAGACGGGCATGAGCTTCGTCCGCGAGGGCCGCGATCTCCACCGGCTCGATTTGGAGCAGGCCGCGCCGGCTTTCCAAGCCGGAGAGATCGAGCATCCGATCCACCAGGGATTGCATGCGCTCGGTTTCGGAGCGGATATTGGCCAGGAAACCGGCCCGCCGTTCCGGAGGCATCTCCTCTTGCAACAGCTCGGCGGCGCCGCGCACCGAGGAAATCGGGCTCTTTAGCTCGTGGGTCAAGGTGTGCACGTATTCTTCCACGTATTTCTTGCCTTCCAGGGCTTCGCGCATTTCCTCGAAGGCGCGGCCCATCTCCCCGATCTCGCTGCGTCCCAGGGCCGGGAAGGCGGCGGGCCGGCCGTCCCGGATCGCGCGCGCATAGTCCGTGATCCGCTGGATGGGCCGGGTCACGAAAGCGGAAAGCACCATGCCCGCCAGGGCCACGGCGGCCGCGGCTAAAAGTCCCGCCAAAACGATCTTCCCTCGCGCCGCCTGGATGAAAAGGTTGATGCTGTTGGAAGGCTTGGAAACCGTCACCACGCCCGCGATCCGGCCTCCGGGCGCTCGTACCGGCGCGGCCACGTACAGCACCGATGAGGATGCCACGGCGGGATCGACGCGAGTGGTCCTGGCGCCATATTGGCCGCGCAAGGCGAGGAAAACGTCCCGCCAGCGCGAGTAGTCCTTACCCTCATCGCGGCCGGCGTCGGAATCGAAAAGCACCTTTCCCGAGGAGTCGGTTACATAGACGCGCAAGTCCACGCGGGTCTTCGCGAAGCGATAGATCTGCGCGCTGATGGTCCGGCCCGGAAGCCTGGCGTAGGCTCCGCGGAGCCGCTCCACGGGAATGGCCCCGTCGGGCCCGACATCCTCCTCGATCAGGGCGGCCAGCAGGTTGGCCGAATCGATCAGGCTTTCCTCGGAGGATTCCAGGTAGCGCGGCCGTAAATCGCGGAGTATCCAGCCGACCAGCACGTAGAAGCCGGCGCCGGTCAGCAGAAAGAAGCCCAGGAACAGGCGGGTCCGTAACCGCAAGCGTCACCAATCCTCTTTGAGGGAATATCCCATGCCCCGGTGGGTCACGATGGCTTCCACCTCGGGCCGTACCTGGCGCAGCTTGGCGCGCAGCCCCTTGATATGCGCGTCCACGGTCCGGTCCAGGCTCGCCTCCGGCACATCCCAGGCTTTTTCCATCAAGCGCTCGCGCGACCAAACGCGCCCGGGCTTCTCGATGAAGGCCAGAAGGAGACGGTATTCGTAGCGGGACAGGTCCAGGCGCTTTCCGAAATAGGTAATCGAGCAACGTTCCGCATCGTGATGGAAAGGCAACATGCCCGCTTGGGCCGGCTCACGCGGGATGGGGTCCGTGGAGGCGATGGGACCGCCAGGCTTCGGCTCGCCCAGGCCTTTCGCGGTCCGCCGCAAGATGGCCTTGATGCGCGCGGCCAATTCCCGGGGACTGAAGGGTTTGACTACGTAATCGTCGGCCCCGAGCTCGAGTCCCACTACGCGATCGATTTCGCCCGCGCGGGCGGTCAGGAAGAGAATGGGCAAATCGCGACGCTTGCGGATCTCGCGACAGACATCGAATCCGCCCACGTCGGGAAGGCCGACGTCCAGCACCGCCAAATCGAAGGGTTCGTCCAGGGCGGCCAGGCCTTCCCGCCCGGTAGCGCACCAACGGCAAGTAAACCCCTCGGTTTCCAGGGCGTAGACGATATTGTCGGCGATAGCCGGTTCGTCTTCGATGATGAGGATGCGGCCGGGCATAGGGTGGGGGCAAGATAACAATACCGGTTCCGCTACCCGTCCCATCTGGTACACTGCCGAGCCTCGCGGTCCACTTCTACGGGACTTTGATCTGACCATTTTTAAATGTCCGGAATACTTTCGCTTTTAGGGAAAGACCGCCTCTTTTTGCTGATTTGAAAACATGATTCATTGAGTAAATTGGCTGGGTGTCCGTTCGCCAAAGCTTTCGCTTCTGGCTTTGGTTAGCCGCACTCCCTGTCAGCGTTTGCGCCACGACCAGCCAGAAGTCTTTCGCATTCTATTATGGAGCGAATCCTCCTTTGCAGGAGCTTCGCGTTTTCGATCATGTCATCCTCGAACCGGATCATGTAAATGGTTCTGCGCCCGTTCTCGGGCCCGGGGACTCCGCCGACTCCAATCGTTGGATAGCCTACGTGGCCTTGGGCGAAGTCCATCGCACCCGGTCTTATTACCGTAAAATCCCCAAGGACTGGATTCTGGGGGAAAACCCGACCTGGGGTTCCGCCGTTCTCGATCAGACGCCGGAAGCCTGGCCGGATTTTTATCTGGCCCATGCCATCGTCCCGCTCTGGAAGCGGGGCTATCGCGGCTTCTTCCTGGACGCCTTGGATTCCTACGAGTTGTACGTGAAGTCGCCGGAAGAACGGGCGAGGCAGGAGAAAGGCCTGATAGCGGTGATCCGCCGCATCAAGAAGGCCTACCCGGAGGCCCGCCTGGTGCTAAACCGCGGCTTCGACCTGCTCCCGGAAATCCATGATCAAATCTACGCCGTGGCCTTCGAATCCCTTTTCCGGGGATGGGACGCCGCGCGCGGGAAGTTCACCGAGGTATCCGAGCAGGATCGCTTCTACCTGTTGGATCAGGCCGGGCAGATCACCAAAAAATATGGCCTTCCGGTCATCGCCATCGATTACGTGCCGGCTTCCGATCGCGATCAGATGCGCGCCACGGCGGAGCGCATCCGGGACGTGGGACTCGTTCCGTGGGTCACCACCCCGGGCCTGGACATGCTCGGGGTAGGCTCCGTGGAGGCCGTTCCCCGCCGTATCCTCATGCTTTACGACGGGGAGGAGGGCGGCGACCTCGACGAATTGGCCATCCATCGCAATGCCGATCCCATGCTCACCTACCTGGGATACGTCCCGGAATTCCGCGACATCCGCCGTCCCCCGCCGGACTTCCCCTTGGCGGGCCGCTACGCCGGCATCCTTTGCTGGCAATCGGGCGGAACCCCTCCGGTAAGCTCGGCGATGGCGACGTGGCTCGTGGCCCAATCCGCCGAAGGCATGAAGATCGTTTTCTGGGGCGAACTCCCTTTCTCGTGGACCGGGCCCCATGCCCAGGCGTTCGGCTTCCGGCCCTCGCGGGCATCCGCCAAAGACACGGTCGTGCGCTTGGTGCAGTCCGAAAAGGTGATGCACTTCGAGATGGAGCCGCTTCCGGACGCCCGCGCCTTCCGGCCCTTGCGCATCGCCGCAGGGAAGCCTCTGCTCCAAATCGCCGGCGTGCGCGGGGACACCATGGTGGCCGCGGCCTATACCCCTTGGGGCGGCTACGTGCTGTCTCCCTTCCTGATGCGCACCCTGCCGGACAACCGCTTGGAAAGGTGGGTAACGCAGCCCATGGAATTCCTGGCGCAGGCCCTGCGCCTACCCGTACTGCCCGCGCCCGATATCACCACCGAGAACGGAACGCGTTTGCTGATGGTCCACGTGGACGGGGACGGGTTCGCCAATCGGGCGGATTGGGTCCCCCATCCTTTCGCCGGAGAGGTTCTGGAGCAGGAGATCCTCTCCAAGTATCCCTTCGCCACCACCTTCTCCGTCATCGAGGGCGAAGTGGCCCCTTACGGCATGTATCCCCAATCCAGCCCGCAGACCTTGCCTGTCGCCAAACGGATCCTGGCCCTTCCGCAGGTGGAGATCGCCAGCCATACCTATTCCCATCCTTTCAATTGGGGCCGATTCGCGCGCGGCGGCAAAGAAGGGAAAGAGAACCACCTGGACATTCCCGGGTTCCGCTTCGGGCCCGATCTGATGCAAAGGGAAGTGGGCGGGTCCATCGACTACGTCAACAAGGAACTGGCCCCGCCCGGGAAAACCTGCAAGGTTCTCCTCTGGTCCGGGAATTGCAATCCGGACGCCCGCACCATCGGATTGACCTATGCCGCCGGGGTAGCGAATATGAACGGCGGCGAGACGGTGATCACGGCCTCGAGCGATAGCTGGACCGGCATCGCCCCCATCGGGATCAACAAGGGCGGGTATTTCCAAGTGTACGCCCCGAACCAAAACGAGAACATGTACACCAATGAATGGACCGGCCCCTTCTACGGCTACGAGAACGTGATCGAAACCTTCGAGCATACCGATAAACCCGTTCGCTTCAAACCCGTGGACATCTATTACCACAGCTACTCGGGCTCGAAGGAGGCCTCCCTGAAGGCCCTCAAGAAGGTGTATGAATGGGCGGTTGGTCGCGAGCTTTACAATGTCTACGTATCCGAATACACCGCCAAGGTCCTGGATTTCAACGGCATGGCCCTGGCGCGATCCGGCGAGACATGGCTCATCCAAGGAGGGGGGTCCTTAAGGGAACTGCGCATCCCGACGTCCATGGGATACCCGGACTTGGCCCGCTCGGAGGGGGTGATCGGTTATGCCGACGCCGGCGAGGCCCGCTATATCCACCTATCGGGAGCGATGTGCAAATTGGTTCTCTCTTCCAAGCCTCCGGAACGGCCGTACCTCGCGAGCGCCAATGCCGTGCTTTCGGATTGGGCCGCGGACGGGCGGCGCATGGGCATGACGCTGGAAGGCCATTTGGATCTCATCTTTTCGCTGGGAGGCGCCGGCCGTTGCCGGGTCAAGGCCGATGGCGCGCCCGTGAACGGGAAAGCCGGTCCCGGCGATCGCCAAACCTTCCGCATCGCCGCCCGTAAGGCCCGCATCGAGGCGGACTGCCCATGAGCCCGTCCCATCTTTCGCGCCGACGGCTCTTGCCCCCATGGGCCTTGGCCCTCTTCGGGGCGGCCATGCTTACGATCATCGTCCTGATTTTCCCCAGGGCCTCGGTCTTCCAGCAGCTCGGGAGCGGGGGCGATCCCGATCATGGGGATAGCGTGCGCGTGCTTCTTTTGCGGAGCCTGCTCGCGAAAGGGGAAAAAGGCTTCGCCTTACGGCGGGAGTATATCCGCCAACTCGGCCTCACCGGGGACTACGCAGGCGCCTTCTCGGAGTTCGATCGCTTGCAAGCGGATCGCGGAAATCCGGGGGATAGCCTATGGATGCTGGAAATCGAGGTGGCCTCCTGGGCCTTTTCCTCCCAGCCAGGCAAGGACGGGAATGCCGCGGCCCGCCTGCGGACGGCGGGCGAAGAATTGCTGAAAGCAGGAGGGCCCTCGCATCTGGCCTGGGCCGGGGAAAAGGCAGGCGCCGCCGGCGCCTATGATCTGGCCGCCAAGTTATACCTGAGGGCCGCCGGCTCGGATTCGCTAAACGCGATTTGGTATCGGCGCTCGGCGGAAATGAGCACGGCCGCGGGCGATTGCCACGGCGCCTCCGCGGCGCTTTTCGCGGCCCTGGATCGCCTGAAGGACGGGGCCGTCCTGTTGGACGGGACCGAACGCAAATCCGCGTTCCTGGACGGCTTGCGCGCCTTGCAAGCCTGCGGGCAATTGGACGAAGCCCTGGCCGCGGCCGATCGACGCATGCGGGAATGGAGCGGCGACACCGAGGTACTGCTTTTCCTGGTGCGTTTGGCCCAAGCCGCCGATCGGCCCGGACAGGCCCAGCATTACGCCCAACTGTTGATCAAGCCCATCGCTTCCGGAACCAGCCCATGAGGCATTCCGGAGGCGGCCTGCTGCCCATGTTGGCGGCGGCGATTTTCGCGCTCGCCTGGCCGGCCCTTTCGGCCGGCGTCCCGGATGCGGAAGCCTCCAGTAACTCCGATGTTACGGACGTCAAGCCCTTCCGCGCCTTCAACGATACCGTTTACGCGCTGGCATACGACGTTTTCCTGGCGGCGCGCAACGTCAAGGATGCCTTCGAGTTGGCCCGGGAGGCCGTGCGCCAACGTCCCGAGCTTTCCGCCTGGCGGGAACGCCTGGCCAAGACCGCGGAATGGGCCGGGGAGCCGGCCCTGGCCCTGCATGAGTGGGAATACCTGGGCGCGCATGGCCGTGGCAGGGAAGCTTTTCGCGAGATCGTGCGCCTGGCCGGGGCCCTGCGGGACTACAACGCGGGTGTGCGGGCCTGGGAAGGGATCGCCGCCCAGCAGGATTTGGATGCGGCGGAATGGGGTCAATTACTGGACGCGTACGAGAACTGCGGCGAGCCCGGAAAGGGCATCGATCGGTTGAGAAAACGCCTGGCCGCGCGCCCCGACTCCATCCTCACGCTTAAGCTGATTGAACTCCTGGAACGGACGGATCGGGATGCGGAAGCCCTGAAGGCGTTGGAAACGATGGCCTCGCAATATGGCAACTCCCCCGCCATCGGGCTTCGTCGCGCCGAGATCTACAGCCGGCGAGGCCGCATCCGGGAGGCTGCCGCCGTCCTGGATGCCGTGCATGGCCTTCCCGCGGACGAGGCCGAACGGATCCCGTTGTTGCGCCTCCAGGCATCCGCATACGTTTGGATGCAGAGGTATGGGGATGCCCTCAAGGCCTATCGGGCGCTTTTCGAAAGCGGGCGTTATGATGCCGGTGATTTGCGGGATCTGAACGGGCTGGCCCGGTTGCGCGATCCGGACCTGGCCATGCGCGCCGCGGTCGCGGGCTGGGCCAAGTTCCGCGAACCCGATATGCTGGTGTATTACCTGGAACGATGCATCGAGGTCGATCGCTGGGATCTGGCTTCGAGCGCCTTGGCCGGCCTGACCCCGGATCAATGGGCGCTGTTCACGGATGCGCCCTACTTTTACGTGCTGGCGGCGCGCATACACCAGAAGGAAGGCAAACCCGCCTTGGCCCGCCGGGAATTCCAACGCGCTCTCGCGCAAGAACCCGGTTCCGAAGATTTCCAATCCGGATACCTGTGGCTGCTCATCGAGCAAAGTCGTCTATCGGATCTGGCGGTCTATGCCGATCGTTGGAGCCGCGGTCCCGCCACGCCGCAATCCCTTCTCGAGCCCCTGGCCATGGCGAATAAGTTGTTGCAACGCCATCGCGAGGCTTTGGCGTATTTCCGCCTGTTGGATCGGGAAGGGGAACATCCCGATTTCCCGTTCCTTCTGAGTTACGCGGAAATCCTGGAGGAGGCCGGCGACGGACAAGGTACCCTGCGCGCCTACCGGCGCGCTTCGGAAGCGATGCGGGCGCCCCCGACCCCCGGGGAAGATCGACAGGGCCGGGAATGGCTGGAAGCCGAGGCGCGTTGGGCCTGGAAGTTCGGCTCCGGCGATGAGACGGCCAGCCGCATGGCGGCCTTGAACCGGCAATTCAAAGGCGGCTCGGGCAGCAAGGAAGCGGCCTTCTCCTGGAGGGTGGACCGCGGGGAAAACCCGGAGGATGCCATGGCCGCTCTCGGCGGCGGTAGGGCCGCGGAAAAAGAGTACCCCGCCTGGGCCCAGCTGGCGGTGGCCATGCGCACCGAGAACGTGGGCAAGGTCGCCGATCTCCTGGACAACAAAGAAGCGGGATTGGGTGCGGAGGACAAAGCCCGCGCCGCGGCCTTTTTGGGAAACGCCAGGGCGGCGGCGGGGTTCGCCGGCGAAGGCGGCATGGGTCTGGCCTCCATTCCCGAGCCCACCGGGATCCGGGCCCTGCGCGGGGCCGCCGGAATCGGCGGCGGATACGAAGCGGACAGTCATCTTTTTTACGATGAAGATAAAGCCGTCTTGCAAGGCGATCGGCCTATGGGCGCGGGAGTCCTTTTGAGCGCGCATGCGGAAACGCGCCGGCGGCCTTGGATCTCGAAGGATCTCGACGTGACGGTTCCCGATCGGGAGGACGCCGGCGATCTGGAGCTCAAACGCGTAACGCAGCATGGCACTACCCGTTTGGCGGCAGGCATCCGCTCCACATCCGCCGCGGTCGTGGGCGGCTCCCGGGATCCGCTTTATACCATTACCGCCGAGCAGGAATGGCGTCCTATGCGCGAGGCTTCGTTCATCGCGGGCTATGACGGGAACGCGATCGCCGAAGAAAACCCCATCCTGGCCATCGCGGCGGTGAAAGAATGCTGGCGGAGCGGCATGCACCTTTCCCTGCCGGCCGATGTCGATTTGGATCTGCATCTGGCCCGCGCGGGATTCCGGTCCTGGGACCGCCGCTGGTTGGGCGAAGGCAGCTTAGCGCGCGTCATCGCGGAGCACCGCCTTTTGCCCTTGCTGTCCGCGGGCGCCAGTTTCGCCTATAACGGATTCGCATCGGCCCAAGCCATGCCGGGGCCGAAAGGCATTTTCCTGATAGGCGGCCTGCTCACGCCGAAGGAATTCCCCCAAACGTATTGGCACGGTTCGGCCTACCTGGAATGGCAGGATCGCGTCCGGCCGGAGGCCTCATGGTTCCCTTCCCCCACCGCTTCCGTCGAGCTGGGAAGGAACTATTTTCCCGATCCCGAATCGGAGGGGCCGGGGGCATGGGCCAATGAGCTGGCGGTACGGGCGGGGTTCACCCTGAAACCTTCCGCCGCGCAAAGGATCACCGCTCTCGCCGAGTACGCGCGCGGACTCCAGACCCGCAACGAATCCGAATCCGCATTGTCCTTGAACTACGCTTGCACTTTCAGATGAGGAAAACGAGATGAATCCATTCACGAAAACGGCGGCCTGCCTGGCCGCCGCCGCCCTGGCCGGTTGCTCCCCGATCCAGCACAGCGCCTCGCCGGCCATGTCCTGCTCGGAAAAGTGGGCGGTGTTGCCGTTCCACAATTATTCCGAGACGCCGCAAGCGGGTCCGGCGGTCGCGCGCATCGTGGAGAACGCGTTGCGCAGCCGGGGGCTTGCCGATCTCCGCTACTATCCGTCCTCGCTCGACGATAGCCTGGGCGAGTACGGCATGAGCCAAGGGCAGTACGAGCGGGCCTTGGATTGGGCCAAGGGTCAGAACGCCCGCTATGCGGTGACGGGATCGGTGACGGAGTGGCGCTACAAGAGCGGTATGGATGGCGAACCCGCGGTGGGCCTGACCCTGGAAGTGGTGGACGTGGAAAGCGGCAAAGCCATCTGGAGCGCGGGAGGCGCGAAAACCGGCTGGAGCAACGACGCCTTGAGCGGCGTGGGCTTGAAGCTCGTCAAAAGCATGGTGTCCAAGGCAACCATCTCGTGCAACTGAGGTCCGGATGTTCCTGAAACGGCTGTCAGGCGAGGAAATGAAGGAGCGATCCTTTCTCCCCGCCGCGGCGGAGTCCGTCCTATTACCGGCCATCTGCCTTTTGCTTTGCTTTTGGCTACGGCCAAGGGATCCGTTCTTCCTGGCCGCGCCCTTTCCGTGGATCTGGCTGGTTCCCATCCTGGTGGCCTTGCGCTACGGCTCGGCCGCAGCGCTGATTGCATCCTTGACCCTGGCCGCCGGGTGGAGCCTCGCTGCCGCGCGCGGGATCGATTTTCCCCGCAGCTATTTCCTAGGAGGCCTCATAACCGCCTTCCTTTGCGGTGAGTTTCGCGATCTCGGTTTGGCCGAGGTGCGTAAGGAACGCAAGACCCGCGAACATCTCGGGCTACGCCTGGACGAGCTCGGGCGCGCGCACCATGTGCTGGCGGAATCGCATGAGCGGCTCATGACCGATTTCATCGGACATCCGCCCACCTTGCGGGACGCCCTCGCGGAAATTCCCCGGCCCGTCGCCGGCCGCCTGGACGCCGAATCCGCGCAGGCCCTTTTGGTCTTCCTGGCGCGCTTTTTCCAGTTGGAAACCGCCGCGCTTCACCTTATGGAACAGGATGGCCTGCGGGCCGACCCCATTTCCGCCCTGGGCCACGCCCGCCGTCTCGATGGCCGGGAGAAATTAATCGCGGCCAGCCTGGAGACTCGATCCCTTTGCCATGCCCTCGAAGACGCGGGGGCGCCCGCTCCCATAGGAGCGCCGGGTCCATATTTGTTCGCCGCCCCCATTGCTTCGGTAGGCGGACCCATCCTGGCCGTGTTGGCGGTGGAGAAGATGCCTTTTTTCGCCTTCCAGGAGGAAAACCTCCGCGGTCTCTTCGCCGCCCTCGGTTATTACGCGGACACCTTGGCCGCCGGCGCCCTGGCCGCGCAAGTGATCGCGAAAGTGCCGGATTGCCCCGCCGAATTCGCGTCGGGATACTTGCGCCTCCACCGCTTGCGAGCCTCGGCCGGCGCGCCCGGCGTATTGGCGGCGCGGATCGCGCCCGCCGGCGCCGAAGGGGAAATCCCCGCGCCGCGCCGCGGGGCGGACCTGACATGGCGCCGCGAAGCCCCGGACGGGAGCATCGCCTTGATCCTGCTGATGCCATTCTGCGGTGAAGAGCAGGCCCGGGCCGCGCTCGCCCGCCTGCCCGGGGGACCTGGGCGGATGCATGTGAAGGCGCTGACCCGGAGCGAACCCGTGCAGGAACTCTCCGACTTCCTGGCATCGTTGGGGGAGGCGGAAACCCGCGTCGCGCTTCCCGCAAGGGAGCATCAACCATGAAACATGGTTCCCAAGCTTCGTCCCTGCCTGCCCCTGTTCGGTATTTAAGGATGGTACGCCTGGCGCGCATCCTGGCGGCCTTGGCATCCCTGACGGTGGAAGCCAAAACGGCTTGGGAATTCCTGGGGGCATCCGCCGGCTCCGCGCCCATCCTTCCCATTCTGCTTCTCCACTTCGCCGCCTGCGCCCTGTTCGGCCTCGCCTTCTTCCCTGCCGAGAGTCAAAGCGGGAGCCGGCGATGGTTCATGTTCTTCGTCTTCGCTTTCTCTTTCGCCCTGCCCTTGCTGGGCATGCTCGGGATCGTGCTCGGGGTGCTCCCGGCCTTGTCCCGGGAAGCGAAACCGGTAGGGAGGGCGTACGGGATCCTTCGCAACGATCGCATGCGGGTAGCCTTCCCCGTTTACCCCGCGCGCTATGGCCCGGGCGGATTCCGCGCCCGCTTGCTGGCGCGCGGTACCCCCGCGGCGCAACGCATGGGCGCCTTGCTGGCGATCCGCCGCCGCTCCAGCCCGCGCGGGAATCGCCTCCTCAAGGAAATGTTGCGCGACCCCGCCGATGAGCTGCGCCTGGCGGCCTACGCCGCCTTGGAACGCATGGAGCGGGATTCCCAGGCTTCCCTCGCGGCCGCCAATGTGGTCTTGCGCGAAGCGGGGTACGGGCCCGGACGCCGGGCCGCCCTGCGGCGGCTGGCCTTTCTCCACTGGGAGGCCGCCTATCAGGAACTGGCGGACGGAGAGGTGTCCCGACACCATCTCGAACAAGCCTTGCCGGCGGCCCAGGAACTCCTGGATCTGGATCCCGGGGACGCTTTCATGGCGCTCTTGAAGGGCCGCATCCTGGCGCGCCTGGGCGCCTGGGACTCCGCGCAAAGCGCCTTCGCCGCAGCGGCCGGATCCGGGGCGGAGGCGACGCGGCTCCTTCCCCATCGCGCCGAATTGGATTTCCAAAAAAGGGACTTCGCCGCCGTCCGCGGCCATCTCGAGGAATTGCGCGGGCAAAGCCCGGGCGGCCCCTTGGAGCCGGTGCTCCGGTTCTGGCTGGGACGAGGACGCTGACATGCCGGCCACCGTAAAGATTCCCACCGCCGCTTCCGCCGACGTCGCCTTATTGCTCGAGGGCACCTACCCCTTCGTCCGCGGAGGCGTCTCCGCTTGGGTCCATCATTTGATCCAAGGCTTCCCGGAAATCCGCTTCGCGGCGGTGTTCCTGGGAAGCGAACCGAGCGCCTATAAAGGCATTCGTTACGAGCTGCCGCCGAACCTGGTGCATCTGGAGGCGCATTACCTCTACGACCGGTCCCGCGCCAAGCCGCGCGCCGAAACCCGTGTCGACCTGCATGCCTTCGCCGACATGCGCGCCATGCACGAAGGCTTCGCCTTGCCCGGCGGCTGTCCCGCGCACCTGCTCGCCGCCAACGCGGACCATCTCCTGGCGGGGCGGCTCGGCGAAGGCCAGTTCCAGGGCTCGCGGGAAGCCTGGGACATGATCACCGCCTATTACCGGGATCGCACCCCCGACGCCTCCTTCCTGGATTATTTCTGGACCATCCGCTCCATGCACGATCCCGTGTGGTCGTTGGCGCGTATCGCGCGAGCTCTCATCCCTGCGCGTTGCTACCACAGCGTATCGACCGGCTATGCCGGCTTCCTGGGCGCGCTCCTCTCGCAAGCGCACAAGCGGCCGTTCGTCCTAACCGAACACGGCCTATACACGAAAGAGCGCAAGATCGATCTGCTGCAAAGCGCATGGATCGAAGGGGGCGGCGGGACGCCGGACGGGACGCCGGGCGGGACTACGGGCAGCGGAGCGCCGGGGGGGGGAACCCTAGGCGCCGAAGGGCCGGAAGGCAGTTACATCCGCCGGCTCTGGATCCGCTTCTTCGAAGCCTTGGGGAAATCGGCATACGCCGCCGCCGACCCCGTCATCTCCCTTTACGAGGGAATCCGCCAACAGCAAATCCAGGATGGCGCCGCCGCGGACCGGGCCATATCCATCCCCAACGGCATCCGCCTGGAACGCTTCCTGGCCTTACGTTCCCGGCAGGCGATTCCGCCGCGCCCCATCTTCACCCTCATCGGCCGGGTGGTGCCCATCAAGGATATCAAAACGTTCTTGCGCGCCATGCGCTCGGTGCGCGCGCGGGTGCCCGGGGCCGAAGGCTGGATCGTCGGCCCGGGCGACGAGGATCCCGCCTACTTCGCCGAATGCCAGGCCTTGGCCGAGGCCCTCGGCCTCTCGGATACCGTCCGCTTCCTGGGTTTCCGCAATGTGGATGAAGTGCTGCCGCAAACCGCCGTGCTGGTCCTCAGTTCCATTAGCGAGGCGCTGCCCTTGACCTTGCTGGAAGGCTTCGCGGCCGGGGTTCCGGCGGTCTCCACCGACGTGGGTTCCTGCCGCCAGCTCATCCAGGGCAAGGAAGATGATCCGGACGACAAGGCGATCGGCGCGGCGGGCCGGGTGGTGGGGATCGGCGATCCGTCGGCCCTGGCCGAAGCGATTGCCGGGCTCTACCAGAACCAGGAAGAATGGTCTCTCGCCCGGGCCGCCGCCTTGACCCGGGTCGAGCGCTACTACACGGAACGGCGCATGCTGGATCGCTATGCGGAAATCTACGGGAAGGCACTGGCCTGAAGGGGCCGCGGTGATGTCATGGCGGGAATAGGCTTCGGCATCCGCGATCTGTTGCGCAGGGACACCTTCCTGGGTTTCTTCCGCGCGTATACGTACGCGGGTGTCATCGGATCCGGCCCATGGATCCTGTCCTTCGCAGGCATCCTTATGATCCACATCCTGGGCCGCCAGCTCGGCATCCCGGTCCGGCTCATCACCCAATTCCAGACCTCGGTCACCTACGTCATCGCCGCCAGCCTCGTCTTCAGCGGGGTCCTGACCCTGTCTTTCACCCGCTACGCATCTGATCGGATATACGAGAACCGGCCCGAGCGGGTGGGCCCGGCCTTCCTGGGCGCCTTGACCCTCATCACCGCGGGCAGTTTCGCCCTGGGCCTTCTCCTGTCCGCCTTCGCCTTCCCGGGCCAAAGCCCCGTCTATCGCGCCTTCATGGTAATGTCCTTCGTGACCATGAACGGCATCTGGCTCTCGGCCTCCTTGCTCTCGGGCCTTAAGCGCTACCTGGCCTTGGTGGGATTGTTCGGGATCGGTTATGCGGTCGTGGTGGTCGTATCCCTGGCCTTACGCGCCCGCGGACTCGAGGGCCTTCTGGGAGGCTTCCTGCTGGGCCATTTCCTGATGCTAACCGGCATGCTGCGCCTTATCCTAGGCGCGTTTCCGGCGGCGACGTCCGCGGGCGCGAGCGTGCGTTTCGATTTCCTGGATAGGCGCCATTTGTATCTCTCCCTCACCTTCGCCGCGCTGGCCTACAATCTGGGGATCTGGGCGGACAAGGCCTACTTCTGGTATGCGCCGCATCTGGGCCAACCCGTCATCGGGATGCTCCGTTCATCCCTCATTTACGATATCCCCATCTTCCTGTCCTACGTCGCCACCTTGCCCGGCATGGCCGTGTTCCTGGTGCGCATGGAAACCGATTTCGCCGAGAAGCACAAGGATTATTACGGGGCCATCCACGGGGGCGCCACCCTGGGGCAAATCGCAGGGGCCAAGGACGAGATGGTGGATACCATCCGGCAGGGGTTGTTGGAGATCGCGAAGATCCAGGGTCTGGGCGTGCTCTTCGCGATGATCTGGGGGCCGGCCATGCTGCGCTGGCTGGGCATCTCCCAACTCTATCAGCATCTGCTTTATATCGACGTCGTGGCCGCGGGCCTGCAAGTGGTATTCTTGGGGTTGTGCAACGTCCTCTTCTATCTCGACAAGCGGCGCGCGGTGCTGGGGTTGTCCCTGCTCCTGCTTGCGTCGAATCTCCTCTTCACCATGGCGAGCGTGAGCCTAGGCGCCGAGTTCTACGGATACGGATTCGCCGCGGCCCTGCTCGTCGCCGTGCTGTCGGGGCTCTGGACCTTGGACCGGAATCTCCACGACCTGGAGTTCCGCACTTTCATGAGGCAACCTTGATCCGGGGACCGCTCCGCGCCCGCTTATCCCGGCCGGCGGCGGCGCTGGCTTCCGCCTGCGTCCTCTTCGCGCTGCCCGCCTTCGGCGCCCGCATCGCCTCGCATCTGACCCATTACGGCGCTTGGCAGCAAAGCGACATAGCCCTCTTCCAGCGCTTCGGCCTCGTCGCCCTGCAACCGGGCATGTATTCCCCTCCCGAGTCGGAAGCGCAAGCCATCGCCCAGGTGCGCGCGCAAGGCACCCAGGTGCTGCTGTACATCTCCATCGGAGAGGACGCCTCCACTTACAACCAAGCCGCGCCCGCGCACGGCGACGGCCGCGGCCCCGTGCATTTCGACGCCAAGAAGGGCGCCCTCGTTTACGAGAATAAGGGAGTGGCGTCCTATTACCTCGACGAGTGGAACGCCAAGGGTTTCGATGCGGATTCGGTGAACAAGGTGCCCGACGGGATACCGGATCGCCAAACCGATTGGGGGGCCTGCCTGGTGAACGCCGGCGATACGGCCTGGCAGAACGTGATCCTGTCCGAGGCGGCGCGCTTGATGGCCCTGGGCGCCGACGGGTTCTTCCTCGATACCCCGGAGACGGCCGATCCCTGGCATGGTTACGGCTGGACCGCGCCGGGCATGTCCGAACTGATCCATCGCCTCCGCCAGGCCTACCCCGGCAAGTTCCTGCTCCTCAATCGGGGGCTGTTCTTCTTCGATCCGGATTATCCCTTGCAGTACGGGGCGAGCCCGCGGAAATACCTGGATGCGGTCTTGTTCGAAAGCTTTTATACCGGAAGCGATTACACCACCGATTTGGGCGGCAACGGCATCTGGCGGCCGAATCCTTTCTTCGCCTCCAATAAATACATCAGCGCGCCCCGCCTCAACGCCGAGATGAACCGTCCCGACAGCCGGGGGACCGTGTTGGAAATCGACTATGCCAGCGATCCGACGCGCGTGGCCCAAGATCATCCCGACCTGCTCCAGGCCATCCAGCGGGAAGTGGTGGTGGAACAGGGATGGGTGCCCGAGATCAACGATCGCCTGCTTGGCCAAGCGCCCACGCTGTTCCTGGACAATCCCGCCCCCGCCGATCGCGATCCCCCCAAGTGGCGGAACACCGCCTCCAGCGATGCCGACACCAACCATCCCCCGGCCCCGCGGGTAGGCCTCTTGAAGGCCATCCCAGGTAACGGGAAAGTTACCCTACGCTGGGACGTGGCGGCCGATCAGACCTGGCCGGTTCGGTATAACGTTTATTATTCGAAGAACGCGCCCTTGGACTTCGACTCCTCGCCGCATTTGGCGGCGGTGGCGACCGAGGTCGGAGCGGACTACACCGATCGCCTCCATAACGGGGCCGACGACGGATGCCCTTATCAATTCACGGTGACCGGCCTCGCGAACAACGCCTTGTATCGCTTCGCGGTGCGCGCGGAGGATGGGACCAGCGCCGCCGCGCCCGCCTCGGGCCGCATCGGGCCGGGCGGCGGCATCGAAGAGGCCAATAGCGTGGTCTTAATGGCCATCCCGCGGGACACGGCCGCCTTCCCGATTTCCATCGACGGCGCCTTCGGCGATTGGAGCGAAGTCACGGCGATGCCCGACCCGGCCGGCGACGGGAGCGGAGTCGATTTCACCGCGCTCTCCGCCGCCGATGATAAGACTTACCTCTACTTGTTTTTGCAGTACCAGGGGAACGCCGATCCTACCAAGACGGTCCTTTTATTCAATTCCGATCGCCGCGGCAATACCGGCGATCCGGCTCCCGTCGGGGGTGGCTTCCACGGGGCGGACTACAAATGGGAAGCGGGAGCCTTCTATAAGTACCAGGACGGCGATTGGGCCGAATCGGCGGGCACCGTGGTCATGAAGTTCTCCGGCAGCCGGCTGGAGCTGCGCATCGCCAAGCAGGATCTGGGGGCGACGGGAACCGGAATCGATCTGATCGCCACCACTTCCGATCGGAAGGAGACCCTGCCGGATCAGGGCCTGACGGGCTTTTCCTACTCCTTCACCCAGGGAACCACTGATGGCATCGTGCCTCGCGACCGGGCCCTCCCGCGGGCCTTACGCCTGCGCGACGGCGGCGATGGGCTGACGATCGGATTCCGCAACCCCCACGGCCGGGCCGAAATCCGCATCTGCGGCCTCAATGGCAAGGTCTGGCTGGACCGCTCGGGACTGTCCGGCGAGGAATTCACCTGGGCCAAACCCGCCGGCCGCGGAGCGGTGGTCTTGATCCGGGTCCAGGCCGAAGGCGAGGCTCCCGCCTCGCGCCTGTGGATCCCTTAAAGCCCCTTTCACTAAGGGCCCCTAACGGAATGAGGCTCTACGCTCCGTACTCCCTGCGGTAGGCGTCCATCCGCTTGAGCAATTGCGGATCGAGCTCTAAATGCACTTCCCCGGCCCCGCTCTTCAGGAAGGAAAAGATATCCTCCAGGGTGACGATGGCCGTGGTCTTGAGCCCGAACTCGGTCTCGATTTCCTTTAGCGCGGGCAGGCTCCCCTTGCCGCGTTCCATGCGGTCCACCGAAACCACCAGGCCCGTCGGTTCGATACCCGGCAAGGCTATCAGGGGCAGGCTTTCGCGGATCGAGGTTCCGGCGGTCGTCACGTCCTCGATTATCACCACGCGGCAAGGCTTGTCGGGATCGGGGCGGGAAGCGTAATTATAACCGACCAGGGTCCCGCCTTCCCCATGATCCTTGGGCTCTTTGCGGTTGAAGGTGTAGCTGACATCGTGCCCGTATAAATCGTTCAGGGCGATAGCGGCGGAGACGGCCAGGGGGATTCCCTTGTAAGCGGGCCCAAACAGGTTGTCGATCTCCCGGCCGAAGGCGGCATGGATGGCGCGGGCGTAGAATTCGCCGAGCCTTTTCGCTTGGGAGGCGCGCACGTAAGCTCCCGTATTGATGAAGTAAGGCGTCTTGCGCCCGCTCTTGGTCGTGAAGTCCCCGAAGCGCAGGGCCCCCGCCGACAACATGAACTCGATGAAGGATTGCTTGAAGTTTTCCATGGCCCTTCCCTGCCGGTCCGGTGTCCCGCGTACCATCCGGTACGGGCCCGCCGCGGCGTCCGGGAAAATAGCAACTGCCACGGCAACTGCCGCGGCTCCACGCCGCCGGCGCTTGCCGATCATTTATCTTCCCACCCCCACGGGCCGGAGGTATACTCGAATTATGCCCGTTATGGATGTCATCCTCGGAGATCTCAACTACACCCTCGGCGTGGGCCGCGCCAATACCTTCCTGCGCGTAGCGGGAAACCTGGCCGGAGGCAACGCCGCCAAGCTGCACATGATCCTGACCCGGGCCCTGACGCATGCCAGCGGCAAGCTGATTTTCAGCCTGCAGGGATGCTATTCCATCGACTCCGCCGCTTTGGCCGCCCTCGCCCGCCACCATCAGGCCTTCGCTGAAAAGGCCATGGAAATGGTCCTGGTCGAGGTACCGTCCCAGATCCGGGCCGCCTTGGAAGGCAGCCATCTCGACTCCCTTTTCGAAATCTTCCCGTCCCTCCGGGAAGCCGAATTGAAGTACGGCCCCGTCTCTATTAGCGGCCTGTAATTACCCTTTAGGCCCCTCTCATCGAAGGGACCGCCTTGTCCCCGTCCCTCCGATTTTCCATTTTGCATTCCCGTCCCCCATTCCCATTACGGAGCGAAGCATGATCGCCAAAGCCATGGATTCCGCCTTGAACCCCCTGCTCGCCAAGCTGAACCGGGAGTACCTGCAAGCCCATTTCGCCAAGGAGGACGCCTTCTGGAAGGATAAGATGGGGCTGACCGCGCGCGTGCCCGGGGACTTCGAAAGCAAGGAGAACCGGTTGCAGGCGTGGGTTTCCGATCCCGCTTATCTGCCCGCGCTGCGGACGGAACTGGCCAAGCCCGATCTCGCCGGGGATGACCGCGTGGGCCTGCAAGGCTGGGTCCGCTTCTTCGAAGTGAACGCCATCGAGAATCCCGAGGCCCGGGCCCTCGCCGAACGCATCGTGGGGATGGAAGGCCGCCTGCAGGAGGCCCGCGGCGCCATGAAACTTGGTTATCGCGACCCCGTCTCCGGGGAAACGGTGCCGGCCAGTTCGGTGCGCCTAGGCCTGATGGTGCGGACCGCGCCGGAGGAAGCGCTCCGCAAGGCGGCCCATCGCGGCCTGCAATCCATCGAACGCGAGGTGCTGGATAAAGGCTTCCTGGACATCGTGCGCGAACGCAACAAGCTCGGGCGCATGCTCGGCTACGAGGACTATTACGACTACAAGGTCTCGCGCAACGAAGGCTTTTCCAAGCAAGTCCTCTTCGGCATCCTGGGGGATCTGGAAGCGCGCACCCGCGAGGCCTGCAAATCCGCCATCGACGCGCTCGCGATGGAGCGCGGGCCTTCGGCGCGGGAGGGCTGGAACCTGCTGTACCTGACCGCCGGGGACGTGACCGCGCAGATGGATCCTTATTTCGGCTTCGCCTCGGCCCTGGGGCGTTGGGGCCGCTCCTTCACGGCATTGGGCATCAAGTACCGCGGCGCGAAGCTTACCCTGGACCTGCTCGATCGCAAAGGCAAATACGAAAACGGGTTCATGCACGGGCCCGTGCCCGGCTTCGTCGACGGCGGCAAATACCTGCCGGCCCGCATCAACTTCACCGCCAACGCCATTCCCGGCCAGGTGGGCAGCGGGCACCGCGCCACCGAAACCCTCTTCCACGAAGGCGGCCACGCCGCCCACTTCAGCAACATCCTCATGCCCTCCCCCTGCTTCGCGCAGGAGTACGCGCCCACCTCGGTGGCCTTCGCCGAAACCCAGAGCATGTTCCTGGACAGCTTCATCGAAACCCCCGATTGGCTGGCGCGCTACGCCCGCGACGCGGCGGGGAACCCCATGCCGTTGGAGCTGATCCGCGCCAACATCTCCAAGAAGCATCCTTATAAGGCCTTCGCCCTGAGGGCCATGCTCACGGTTTGCTTCGCCGAGAAGGCCATCTACGAAATGCCCGATGCCTCCCTGACGCCGGACAACGTCATCAAGACCCTCCGCGAGATCGAATCCAGCCTACAATTCCTGAACGAAGGCACGCGCCCGGTCCTGAGCGTGCCGCACCTGCTCTCGGGCGAATCCTCGGCCTATTACCACGGTTACGTCCTAGCCGAAATGGCGGTGCATCAGACCCGCCGCTATTTCGAGAAGCGCGACGGATATCTCGTCGACAATCCTGCCATCGGCCGCGACCTGGCCGAGCACTATTGGAAGCCGGGCAATTCCCTGACCTTCCCGGAAATGATCAAAGGCCTGACCGGCCAGCCATTCGGGGCCGAGGCCACCGTCGAGATGGTGAACAAGCCTCTGGCCGAGGCCCTCGCCGACGCTGAGCGGGCATTCGCACGCGCGCGTGACACAGCCCCCGGAGGCGAGGTGGACCTGGACGCCGTCATCCGCCTCGCGCATGGGGATGAGATCATCGCCAGCAACGAGAACGGCGAAAGCTTCGACGTCCTGGAGGCGAAGTTCTCAGCGTGGCTGGCCGCGCATAACCCGGCCTAGGCGACCCGAAGTCCCGCCTAAGCGACCCGAAGCATGAAGCCCTAACCGCATGCCGGCGCTTCAGCCGGTCAGCAGGCGGGAAGGATCAGCGCGCGGGAAGGAAGTAGCCTTCGCCGATCTCGATATGGTCGTGCCCATCGTCCTCTTGGTAGGCGCACGCCAAACCGATGACTCCCGCGCAGGCATCGAAGTGCAGGATACGGCATTCGATAAGTTCCTTCTCCAACCCGCCGCAAGCGGTCCCCGTGCAGGCGGAGTCGGCGCGTTCCAGGAATTCTCCCAAGGGAATGGTCGCCGCTGAATCTCGGTTCATCCAGCGCGAAAAGCCTTCGGACACGCCGTCAATGGACGTCGCCTCCATGTCGCGCAGCTCGGGGCGGGGCACGAGGGCGGCGGATTCGATTTCTTCATAAGCGAAGAGGGCCTGGGGCGGGAAGGCGCTGGCGCGCAAGATGTCCCAGCGCAAGGTCCCTCCCGGGGCCGGACGTCCGCCACGCTCGCTGCAAACGCGGATGCGGGCGCGGCAATCGCCCTCGGAGGCGGTCCAGGTCTCGCATTGGCCGGGCTTGGGCGCCGACATGGGAGCGCCCAGCTTATCCAAGAGAAAGTAGGCGTTCTTACGGTCGCGCAGGTCCGGAAAGGACCATGCGGCGGTGTCGGCGGCGATCAGGCTGGCATCGGCCAAGCGTAAAGCTTCGCGAGCGCATGCCAACGCCGAATCCTTCAGCCCCAGCTTCTGGTAACAACCTGCCATATCGTTGCGGGCATTCGCGTCGTCGGGGTCCATGCGCGCGCAGGCCGCGTAGAGCTCGACCGCCTCCCGGTACTTGCGCGCCCGGTACAATCCATTGGCCCGCACCTTGAGCAATTGGATGCGGCGGGCGACCGCCGAGGAAACCGCGTGTTGGGCTGGCGCGGCGGCGGGAATGGACGGCACGGTTCCCCAGTCGTCCTCGTCGGCGGAAAATGCGAGGGAGACGGACAAGCATAGGAAACCGAAGATGGCGGAACGCATGGCAGGCGCAAGAATTCTACATCCGGCGCGGTTCGGGGATCCACTCCCCGTAACGCTCAACTCAATAGCGCTTCGGGGTATGGGCTAAAACCAGATCTCTAGGGTAAGGTTCCATTGTGTTCGATGGCCCCGATATCGCAGGTCGGCGGCGAGTTAAAGGCATTGGGGCGGTAAAGTCCCCGCTCATCGTCGTATGGGCAATTATCCGGGCCATGCCCGGCGGGTTCGTACGCGCCAATCGCCCGGCTGTTCGCGTAGGTCATCTGGGTGGGCAAGGTGAAACTATACCCGTCGTTTCCGTTGTCCAGCAACGGCTGCAATCCAGGATCGAAAGGGGCGCCGGACCATCCGATGTAGCCGAACGAGCTGGAACCAAAGTAGCCGGAGCAATCGTCGATGATACCGACCATGTTCGTATTCTGATCTAGACTCCAAGGGGTACCATGATCGTCGAAGCAATCGCGACCCTCAAATCCGGAGAGCAGCGATGGATTCGGGATGGTCACCGAGTTCTTGGCGAGGATGTTCCCGTAGGATTTCAGGCTTCCCGAGAAATAGGACAATCCCAGCCCTCCGCCGTAATGGGATTCGCTTCCGAGATTATCCTTTCCAGCGACATTGTTAGCGATGGTGTTGAACCGCAAGAGTACGTCCGCATTTCCTCCCTGGAGATAAAGACCTCCACCGCGCGCATCCCCTTTGTTGCCGCTGACGGTCGTGTTTTCCAGGCTGAAGGTACCGCTTCCGCCGTCCACTATTCCGCCTCCGCGGCAAGCTTCGTTATCCCGGATGGTAGATTCATCAATATTAAGATTGGCATAGTACGCGCCGATCCCGCCTCCGGAGTTCGTCATACCGCCATCGCACTGTTTTCCTTGTAGGTTGGAATTGCTGTCCACCAGGGAGCGGTACAGATATAGGTTAGCGTCCTGGGCGTATAACCCCGAGCCCCACAGATCGCCCTGATTTTTCCGCACGATACTATAGTAGATGTACACATCGGCATGCACGGCGCGCAATCCGCCGCCGGCTTCCAAGCCGATATCATTGTCGGCATAACCGTCGCGGATGGTTATGCCGTACAATTCCAGAAAAGGACGGCTTCCGTTGGTGCCGGTAATGTCCATAACCGGGAATCGGGAATTGATGTCCACCGGTTGCTGCGCCGTAATGACGACGTTTTCCGGATGCATGCTATCGCCGATCAGCAGCAGTTTGCCCTGATAAAGGGAGAGGCGGCTGTATATCGGGTAGGTGCCCGGGGCCATATACACGTAGTAGTAATCCGCGGGGTCGGAATTGGCAGTGTTAATAGCGGAGAGCAGCGCTCGGGAGGAACGGATATGCATGGTCACGGTATTCGCGGATACGGTCCCATGGAAGGCAAAAAGGGCGGCGAGCGCCATTCCGGCAATTGAGGTACGGGAAAAAAAGGTGGAGTGGAACATAGCGCCTCCCTAATTCGGGTCCAGGACACCTGGCCCTGGACTTGGATGGGCGGCGATCGGGCTTTGTGCCACAGGCGCGGGGAACTGGGCGAAATTGAGGCCGGGCAGGCAAGGCGGGACCTCGGGTTCAGAGGACTAACAGCCGTTCCGAAGTCGCCGCGAGCCAGTTTTCGAAACGCTCCGGCGCCCATCCGCAGTCATTCACGTACAGACGGTAGGTTTCATGCGCGCTCAGGGAAAATAGGATGTCGAGCGCCTCGTCGTGAGGAAGGCGCAGCCGCCCGGCGCTAGACAAAGCGTTGATTATCGTCTCCTGCCCCCGCCTTCGCGAGCGTTCCGCCTCCTGCCATACTCGCCGGAGCCTGATCTCGGACGGCGGTAAGGTGCGGAGCGCTTCCAGGACGGACCATCCTTTCCGAGAATAGAGCGAGGTGATTTCCGCCGAAAGCCGGAGCTTACGGACGGGATCGGGCTCGCGTTCCAGGGCCAGGAACCTTTCCGCCAGTCCGATCGCTCCCTTCACGCGCTGGACCAACGCGAAGGCGATTTCCGCCTTGGATCCGAAAATCGCGTATACGGTCGGAGTCGCAACGCCGGCTTTCTTAGCGATGGCTTCCAGGGTAGCTCCCGAATACCCTCGTCGGGACAGCAAGGATTCGGCCGCATTCAGCAAGCGCTCGCGCGTGGCATCGGATTTCGCTTTCCGCAACGGGGAAATGTATGCCCGCTTTGACGCCGCCATCTCATTTAAATATAGTATTACTATATCCAATTTGGAGATCAACCATGAAACGCCATGTCCTCGCCGTTCTCACCGCCTTCGCCGTCCTCTTCCCCGCCAATGGGGTGTTCCACACCGTGGTGGCGGCGGGCTTTTTCGACCGTGAGCTGGGGGCGCTCGCGCCAGCCGTCCTTCCTATGCACGAGGCTCGGCCGATCGCGGTGGCGATACTTGACCTGATTCTCGCCACGCTGACAGTCTACGTCGTGGGACGCGGGTCGCCGACTCCGGCGCGGGGCGCCCTGGGGGGATTCGTCATCAACCTCGCGAGTTCGGCGGCCTGGAACCTGGGGAACGCCGCCTCCTTCCGGACCTGGCCCATCCCCGTCATAACGTTGGATATGTTATGGCACTGCGCGCTCGGGGCTGGCGCGGGATTCTTGGCGGCGGCGGTGCTTAGGAGGAATAAAGGCTCGCAGCAAATTGCCGGGGAAAGGCCCGATTTCTAATCTTGTAAACGTACGTACCCGCCCTGCGGCGAACGCGCCGCCTGGCTCTCCCAGCGAGGACGCGACCATGGAAGGCATCGATATCAAGGATCTGTACGCCGGCTTGGACGCCAAGCACGCGTATGCCCGCAAGACCCTGGGCAAGCCCCTCACCCTCGCCGAAAAAATCATCTGGTCGCATCTGCATGATGCGAACCAACCCAAGATGGAACGCGGCAAGTCCTTCGCTCTGCTGCGCCCCGATCGCGTGGCCATGCAGGACGCCACCGCGCAGATGGCCATCCTCCAGTTCATGCAGGCGCGCCGGCCCAAGGTGGCGGTCCCCACCACGGTGCATTGCGATCACCTCATCATCGCCCGCGACGGGGCTACCCGCGACGTGGAGATCGCCAACCACGAGAACAAGGAGGTCTTCGACTTCCTCAGCTCGGCGGCCCGGAAATACGGCATGGGTTTCTGGAAGCCCGGCTCCGGCATCATCCATCAGGTCGTGCTCGAGAACTACGCCTTCCCCGGCGGCATGATGATCGGCACCGACAGCCACACCCCCAATGCCGGCGGACTCGGGATGATGGCGGTGGGCGTAGGCGGTTCCGACGCAGTGGATGTCATGGTGGGAATGCCCTGGGAAGTACTCTATCCCAAGATCACCGGCGTCCACTTGAAAGGCAAGCTCAACGGCTGGACCTCGGGCAAGGACATCATCCTGAAGCTGCTGGAGATCCTCACGGTCAAAGGCGGGACCAATAAGATCATCGAGTACTTCGGCACGGGCGTGGAAAGCCTTTCCTGCACGGCCCAGGCCACGGTGACCAACATGGGAGCAGAACTGGGAGCAACCTGTTCGCTCTTCCCCTATCATGCGGCCATGAGCGCCTACCTGCGCGCCACCCGCCGGGCCGACGTCGCCGATTTGGCCGACAAGTACAAGGCCTTCCTCAATCCCGATCCCGAAATCATGGCCGACCCCCAAGCCTTTTACGACGAGGTGATCGAGATCGATTTGGACAAGCTGGAGCCCTACGTGGTCGGGCCGCATAGCCCGGACAAGGCCCGGCCCATCTCCAAGTTCAAGGAAGAGATCGAAAAGGAAAAGTATCCCGAGCGGCTTTCCGCGGCCCTGATCGGTTCCTGCACCAACTCCAGCTACGAGGACGTGGGACGCGCCGCTTTCGTCGCCAACCAAGCCCTCGCCAAGGGCGCCAAGGCCGCCTCGCAATTCTTCGTCAGCCCCGGATCGGAACAGGTCTTCGACACCACGAAACGCGACGGTTACCTGGCCACCTTGGATAAGCTGGGCGCCGTGGTCATGGCCAATGCCTGCGGCCCTTGCATCGGGCAATGGCAGCGCAAGGATCTCGCCGACGGCGTGGCCAATTCCATCATCACCTCGTTCAACCGCAATTTCCGCGGCCGCAACGACGGCAACAACGCCACGCTTTCCTTCATCGGCTCGCCCGAACTCGTGACCGCCATGGCCCTGGCCGGCACCATCAAGTTCAATCCCCTGACGGATTCGCTTCCCGCTCCGGACGGCTCGACCTACAAGCTCCAGCCTCCCCAGGCCGATGCGCTGCCGAAGAACGGCTACGCCTTCAACGACGGCGGCTTCGTGCCTCCCGCCAAGGACGGCGCGGCGGTCGAGGTCAAGGTGGCGCCGGATAGCCAGCGTCTCCAGCTCCTGGAACCGTTTAAGGCTTGGGACGGCAAGGATATCGAAGGCGTTCTGGTGCTGGCCAAAGCGGCCGGCAAGTGCACCACCGATCATATCTCTCCCGCCGGCAAGTGGCTCAAGTTCCGCGGACACCTGGACAAGATCTCGGACAACATGCTGCTGGGCGCGACCAACGCCTTCGCCACCCCGAATGCCGGACCGGACGGCATCGGCAAGGGCCGCAACGTGCTGACCGGCGAGACGGGCAAGACCTACGCGCAGATTGCCCGCGATTATCGCGCGGCGGGCAAGGGCTGGGTCATTTTCGGCGAGGAGAATTACGGCGAAGGCAGCTCGCGCGAGCATGCCGCCATGTCGCCGCGCTTTCTCGGCTGCAAGGCGGTGATCGCCAAGAGCATGGCCCGCATCCACGAGACCAATCTCAAGAAGCAAGGCCTGCTGCCGCTGAAGTTCGCCAACCCCGCCGACTACGACAAGGTGCGCGAGGACGATCGCGTCAGCATCACCGGGCTTACCGCTTTCGCCCCGGGCAAAAACCTGAAGGTCACCCTGACCCACAGCGACGGGACCAGCGACAACTTCGAAGTGACGCATACCTTCAACCCCGAGCAGATCGCATGGTTCAAGGCCGGTAGCGCCTTGAACCTGATGAGCTGAGCCCAGGACCTCATGAGAAGGCCGGGGCGCTGCCGCGCTCCGGCCCGATCCTTTGAGCCGGCCCGACAGGTCCCCGTCCCATTTCCATAGCCATTTTCAAAGGCTTTTCCCGTTCTCTGTCACGGTCCCGTAACTTCTTTGTTATGGCCATCGGGATCTTTGACTCCGCCACCCGGGACGGATAAAATGGATCCAGGAGCCGCCTCTTAGCGGATATGAGCAGCCGGACCCCTGCACCCCGGCCCTAAGCGATAGCCATGGAAAAGTTCCCCCTCCGGTCGACTTCCACCCGGGTCGGTATCCACCCCCGCCTGAGCCCGCAGGACTTATCCGGTAAAACCCGGAGGAGCACGGGGCGCCCCAAGACCGATGACGGGCACCATCCCGGGTTCCCGCGCCTTGCGGATCCCGAAGACGTGGCCGCGCGCATCGCGGAGTCCTGGGATCAAGAGTTCGCGGCCGCGGGCGGGCTCCGTCGGGACTTCGCGGCGAGCGCCCGGAAGCGGTTGCGCCATTGGGCGGCCGCCACGGACGGGGAGGGGTTACCAATGACCTTCGAAGAACGGTTCCGGAGCGAAGTCGCGAAAAAGATTTCCGCGCGCCTGGACGCATGGACCGAAACCTCGGGTGCCGGGCCACTAACGTGCTAAATTGTTCCCGTGGGCTCACGCGATTTTTTCCGTCCCTTGGACGCGGCCATACTAGTCGTTATCGCGGCCGCGGCCCTATGGGGATTCCTGGCCTTCCGCTTTTCGGCGGCAGGTAAGGCCGTCGTCTTCGTGGGCGATTCCCGCTACGGCTGGTACGATCTCGGCGGCGCCGTGCGACGCATCGACGTGCCCACCCGTATCGGCCCGGTTACCCTTGAGATCGGGGCGGGCTCGGCGCGCGTATTCCATTCCCCCTGCCCCAACCAATTATGCGTCCACCAAGGGGCCGTACGCAGATCCCATGCGGAACTCATCTGCATGCCCGCGCGCCTGCTCGTCGTCCTCGAAGGCGGTCCGGGGGACCCTCGCGAAAAATCCATCGATGCCGTCACCTACTGAGCCCTCCCAGCCCGCCCCGAGCGGGGCCGCGGCCGGCCGTCCCGCGCCGGAAACCTTCGCCCTCGCCTTGCTGATCGCCGCCAGCCTCCAGATCATGGAGAACCTGGTCCCCCGCCTGCCCTTGTTTCCCTGGATGCGCATGGGGCTTTCTTACGTGGTGATCCTTCCCTTCCTGCTCACATTCGGCGCGGAAGCCGCTTGCGCCCTGTTCCTGGCGCGCAATGCCATAGCCCTTTTATACGGAGGCCAGCCGCTCACCTCCTTCCTGATCGGGACAGGCGCGGGTTGCGCTACCTTGCTGACCTTGGGGCCCGCCGTTGCCTGGGGCCATCGCCATAACCTGATCGGCATCCTCGGGGCCAGCGTGGCCTTGGCTTCCGCCTTCAACGTGACCCAACTCGCCTTGGTCAACTTCGCCCTGATCCGGCATGCGGGCTTCTATTTCCAGACCGGCCCCATCCTGGCCTGGTCGCTGCTTTCCGGCGCCGGAGTGGCCTTCTTGATCCGCTTTTCGGAAACGGAACTTAACGATTTGCTGGGCCACTCCCCTTCCGCCGACGGACTACGGGCCGCGCCGCTTGCGCCGGCCCCTCTCCCGCCCTTCCTGGGGGCGTTGGCGGCCATGGCCGCCATCTTCATGGTTCCTTGGCCGGCCGCGCAAGCACTTTTCCTGGTGGTACTGCTGCCCATGGTGCCGGGCCGTTTCGCCGTACTCGTGCAGGCCTGGCCGTTTTTCTTTTACCTCCTTTGGCTGCACCTGTTCCATACGCCGGGCGCGTACGTATGGGGGCCGATCACCCGCGAAGGCGCTGTCGCATTCGCGCTTTACGCTTTGCGCCTCGCCAACCTGATGCTGCTGGGACGTTGGGCCGCGCCGCGGTTCCCATGGCAATGGGCCGCGCGCTCGCGCTCGCCTTATCTGCGCGGATTCCTCTTGTGCTTGCCGCTACTCGCGGGGGTCTTCGGGCCCAGCCTGCAATTCGGACGCGATTTGATCCGGGGACTCGCGGCAGGCAAAAGGCATGGGGTCCTGGCCCCGGCCTTCACGGCTTGGCGCCGCAAGCTCGAAGCCGCGGCCGCGGCCTCGGAAAACGCTTAGCCCGCTAGGGTCGCGTCTCCAAAGACACGTTAGGGGCGTTGAAGGCGGTGGAGAAGGCCGTTGTGAGCGCGGCGAAGGCCACCGGATTATGGCTGGCGTCCAACAGGATTACCTTCCGTCCGGTCACGTCCAGCATTTCCTCCGCGGCGGAAAGGTCGGCCGCGGCGATCCATTTGTTCGCGTAAAAGATGAATTGGCAACGGTAGAGCGTGCCGGTGTACCAGGTTTGGATGACGGATTTCGGGTAGGCCAAGGAAAGTTCGCCCGATGGCAAAGCGAACAGGAAAGCCGTGGAATCGCGGCCATCCCAAATTACGCCTTTGATATATCCGGGATCGGAGAAGGTTCCGAAGTTCAGGGTCTCCGTGCTCAAGGCATTGGGCACGGGAAGCACGCATTCCAGCCTCATGGCCAAGGGATCGATTCCGCTCACCTTCTGATCGGGCAAGGACGCGGACGGATCGCGCCCGGTGAAGTCCACGGGTAATACGGCAGTATCTTCCTTCCATAAATGGTATTCGGCGCGTTGGTTGGTGGCGGAGTCGAAGAGCTGGAATTCCGCCTCGCGCACGCCCAGGTAGAAGCGCAGAATGGTAGCCGTCTGGATGGCCGACGTTTGGACCGCGGCCCGTTTCGGTTGGACTTTCACGGGCTGCGAGTAGTCGACGCTGAATTGGGCCTGCAACAAACGGTCATCGCCGGCATTACCGACTTCGGTAAAGCAACCGGCGAAGATGGCGGCGGCCAGTAGGATCCCCAGTAAGCGCATGTTACTTCGCCTTGGTCAAAGGGAACATCTGCATGTTCACCTGGACGATGCGATCGGCCGTTCCAGGCTCGGCCGCGAAGGCGCGCAGCTCTTTGCGCATCAATTGCAATTGCTTCTTAAGAACCGGCAATTCCGATTCCTTGATGGCGAAAGTGACCGAGGAAACGTCCCGCTCGGCCACGGACACCTCGTCCTGGGCCCAAGCGGCCAGGCGGATCATCTGGGCATGGTAATTCTTGACGAGGAAGGATTTCACCTCGTCCTCGGTCGTGATGTCAGGATCAGCCGCTTTATACCCGTTAGCGGTCTTCTTGATCAGTCCGGTTTCCAGCAGTAAGGCCAAGGCTTCTTCCGATTCATAGGTCTGGACGGGAGGCAAGAAACGACCGCTAATCCATGCGGCGTTCCCCCGGAAACCCTCCAGGTTCAGCATTTCCCGTATTGCGATAGTATACCAACGCCGGAACGCTTGCAGTTGCGATGAATCCAGCTTCTTGAAAGTGGACTTCCCCCCCGAACGCACCAGCTTGTCGTAAAAGAAGCCCTTTTCTTCCAAGGATTTGGCTTGGTTGAAGAAAACCAGGTTCTCGAAATATTGGGTCCGTTCTTTATCAAATCCCAGCGCCAAGGACAATTTGACCAAAGTTTTCTTGCTCAGGTTGCGTTTGCCATCCATCAAATACTGCAACAGGCCATGGCTAGGAAAGCGAGCGGCCATGGCCAAAGAACGTAAGGAAAACCTCGGGTCCGCTTGTTTGCGGGCAAGGTAGTAGTCCTTCAAGAATTGGCGGTAGTTGGTGTAATTCAGGAGGTCGGGTAAACCTCCCGTCCCCTTAATGGATTGCTTCGCGCTATCCTTGGCGTTAACGGAATTCAGAGGATACCTCCAGCCTTACCAAGGATAGCATCCGTTCGGAGCCCTAGGTATCTGCATCGCGGCATCCCCGTACACAAAAGTGTACGGACCGGGTCAACCCGCGGGGTTCCGGATCAATGAAAGCGGGATTGTCCGCGTACACAAAAGTATACACAAGGCCGATAGGATTGCGGGCCTTGAACGCGATTTCGCGTTAGAATCACGGGTGTCGGGAAAACAAACTGTGCGGAAAAAGAAGAGATCAAGGCCGGGGGGAACCGGGGGATGAGCAGAAAGGGCGGCGGCAACGGCCGCCCTCTCCTTGTTATGCGCTTGCGATCCCCTGCCCAAATTGGCCGCGGATACTGCCGCACTCACGGCCACTTCGCCGGGAACGGTGCCGCCTTCGCCCGATTGCGCGAGCTGCCACGCCTATCCCCTGCACGACATCAACCATCAGTACCAACCTGATCTCGGCCAACGTGAACCAGAATAACCTGACCTTCCCCATGCTCAACAACATGACCATCTGCATGGATTGCCATTTCAACTCGATCCGCCACTTCACTTTCATCCACGTCGACACGACCTGCTTCGACCGCGCCTCCGGCCTCCAGATCTACCAGCACACCGATCAGGACAGCATGGTGCTCACCAGCTACCGGGGATGGAGGCCCTTGCCGGGATTCCCGGTCGATACCACCCAGGGGAACGTCCTGGCGTAGCAGATCGATTCCCTGATCCTCAGGTACTCCGTGCAGGCCAAGCATGTCCAGTGGCGCACGGCCGGGGCCCACGACAATGGAACGGTCGTGGTAACCCTCGCGCCCAACGACGTGACGGCCCCGGAATCCCTGGCCACCGCCTACAAGCCGCGCGACTTTTCCTGTTCCGCCATCGCGTGCCATAACCATCCCGCCGACACCTACCGCTTCATGGATCCGAGCCGGGGCCTTTCCAACTGTCCGTCCATGCTGCGGAACGATCCCATCTGCAACGAGGTTCCCGCCACCGCCAAACGAGGTTCCTTATGATTCGCGCCCTCCGGATCGCGCTGCCCATCCTTGCCGCCGCGGCGACGCTCGCCTCGCTTGCGGGATGCGCCATGGTGCATCAGAAGGATCGCGAATCCCTGAGCGATCCCATCATGCAGCGCCAGGAGGACGGCCTGGAGAGCGGCCTGGAAAGCCACGACATGCCCCGGCGGGAAGGGTCCACGGGCGGTTCGTCGGGAAGCGGGGGCGGATGCGGCTGCTGATACGCGCTTGCCTGGCGGCCTATCTCCTGGCGGCGGCACTGCCGTGCGCGGCTTCCGGCACGGGGAATCGCCTGGAACTGAAGGACGAATACTTCTGGGATAAGAACAAGGTCTGGAACCAGACCCCGGCCTTCTCCCTCACCCAGGCGCTTTCCCGCATCTGGAGCTTCGGCTGGGAACAGGAATTCGATTTCGTGACCGGCGCTTCCCGGCGGATCGGGTTGGACAAGGTGGGCCTGACCGGCGATCGCGATATCGACGCCGTCTCGGGGGCCTCCAAGATCGAAATGCGGTATTCCGAGAACCCTTCGCTCACTTATTCCGAGAAGGGCACGGTCGCCACCGGATCGCTCTACTACAGCCGCGAAGACGACTACGTATCGATCTCCCCCGCGGCCTCGGTGTCGTTCGACTTCAACGAGCGCAATACCACCGTGGGCGCGTCCTATGCCGAATTCTTCCATGACTTCAAACCCACCGGGGCCTTCGCGGGGCAAGGCGGGAAGAAACGCATCACCAGCCTCGGGGAAATGATGACCGAAGCGGTCCCGAACCACAAGCAAGGGGGCGCCTTGTCGTCCCAAATCGTCCAAGGTTTCCAGTTGGGGGATCGGCTGGGCTCGCTCAATCTGGACTACCGCCGGTACCAGGACGATTGGGCCCTGAAATCGAATACGCTCGATGCCAAGCTCAGCCAGTACTTCACCGAGACCGCCTATGTCCGGTTCCGGCTGCGCTACTACAACCAGACCGGGACCGCCTTCGCGAAGGAATACTACACCGGGAACGAGGTCTACCGAACCGCCGACATCCGCTGGTTCCCGTTCACCTCCTGGCTGGGCGGCATCAAGATTTCGGCGGCCTTCCCCGAGGATTGGGGGAAATCCGTCTTCTTGCCCGATCGCTGGGATATCAAGTTCGACTACACCCTGCGGGATACGCGCGGGGATAAGGTAGCCCAGGCCGCGGGGGATCCCCGCACCAAGAAAAGGAGTCCCCCATGAAAATGCGCATCGCTTTACCGTTGGCCCTCGCCGCATTGCCTCTCTTGTTGCTGGCGCGGCGCGGAGCCGTGGCGGAAGTGGACGCCGTTTCGGCCGACAGCCTCACCGTCGCGGCCGCCAACATCACGGCCGCCACGGTGACCATCAAGTACACCAGGGACAAGTACAATTACGGGACCCGCACCCTGTGCTACGATCCCTCCCCGGCCACGCCGGCGAATAATTGCACGACCCAAAACGCGTCCGGAAACGCAGGCTCGTTCAACGTGACGGGACTCACCCCCAATACCCAATACAATTACAGCATCAAGGCGGTGGACACGCGGGGAGGCGAAAGGCCGTATACCTCGACGGGAACGTTCAAGACCTTGACTTCCACAGCCCTCGTCCCGGTCCTGCCCGGAGCCAGCCTTGGGGGCGTCGATCGCTTCGACGCCCGCGGCCGGCGCCTGAACGCGGGCCAGGCCCGCGGCGGCGAAGGCGTGATCTTCACGAACCGGATGGCCCAGCCGACATATCGATAAAGGAGAGCGGGGTTGAGGAAAGGCCTCGGCAGCCGAGGCCGGACTTCCCAAGACGTTTAGTCCGCGGCGACCGTCAGTTCGGGATGGGCCTTCTTCTGCAAGGCCCCTTCGATGTACATCAGGGTTCCCGAGGTCGCGCTGGGGCAGCTTCCGCAGGCGCCTTCATAGTGGATGCGCACCGTGGTGCCTTCGATTCCCAGAAGTTCTAATCCCCCGCCGTCCCCTGCCAGACCGGGACGCACCATCTCATCCATGATGATGTTCAGGTGAGCCAGCTGTTCCTCCAGCGGCAACTGGAAGAAATTCTCCGGACGCTGGATATGGGCCCCGGCGGCGTACGGATCGAAAGCTTCCTCTTCCGGAGGTGCGGATGCTTCCGCGGGCGAGAGCAAGTCTTCCAGCACGTCCGCGATGGGGGTGATCATTTCGTTCCAATCGCCGTCCTCATCCTTGTTCACCGTCACCGTGGTCCCGACGTAAAACACCGAAGTCACGTGGGGAATGGCGAAGAGGCGGTTGGCCGTGGGATCGGCCTGGGCCGATTCGGGATCGGGATAGGAGCGCGATCCAGAGGCGACCACTTTCGCATCCATATGGAAGCGAATGGCGAGCGGGTTCGGGGTCTCTGAGGTTTTCTGGACTTTGGCCATGGGATATACGGTTCCAATCTAACAAATCGCCCAGCCCCCGCCTTGCGGGGGCCGCCCTCGCCGCGGGTGGGCCGCCCCCGCGTAGGGACCACGCCCGCTGCGACGCGGACACCCCGGCTCCGGGCCGGCTTCCGCCTTGCGCCTCCCCCTTTATTACCTTATAGTCAAGCCATGGGGAACATGCCGGATACGCTCAAGATCGAGCAACGCGGCCAAGGGGTCGTACATCACGATTATAGTCGCGGGCTAGGCGATTTCCTGCTGGAAACCATCAAGTCCGTGGTGCGCACCCCGGAAGCCAGGCACAAGCTTTTCTCCACCTACGCGGCCTGCGCCGATCTCATTCCCCTTGGCCGGCCCCATCACGATCTCGAGAAAACCGTCCGCTTCCACGATCGCAGCGTGCCTTTGACCCTGGCCAGCCCCATCATGCTGGCCGCCGGAGGCAACAAGTACGCCGATCATTTGGCCGCCTATGCCGGCCTCGGCTTCGGCGCGGTTTCGGTGGGATCGGCCACCCGCGAAGCGCGCGATGGGAATCCCTTCCGCCCCCGCATGCGCATGCTGCCCAAGGATCGCTCCATGAGCAATGCCATGGGGCTCAACAATCCGGGCGTGGAAGCAATCGCCACCGAGGTGGACAAAGCCCTCGGCAAATGCCACCGGCGCAAGCTGGCGCTCGGGATCAGCGTGGCGGATACTCCCGGCGACGATGATGCCGAAGCCAAAATCGCGGACGTGCTGGCCACCTTCCGGCGCGCCTACCGCGCCGCCGACTACATCGAGCTCAACGTGAGTTGCCCGAATACGGGGAAGAACCGGCTGGACAGGCAAGAGGCCTTCCTGACGGACCTGTTGCGCGAGGTAATGGAAGCCCGTAAGGGGCTGGCGCCGCGCAAAGCGGTGCTGGTCAAGCTTTCCCCCGACCTCTCGGCGCGCGCCTTGGATGCCAATCTGCAGATCATCTCCGACGCCGGGGTTACGGGCCTGGTCCTCTTCAACACCTTCCCCGGCGATAAAGCCCGCTACCTGCGCATGCAGACCCCCGAGGATGAGATCAAGCCGGTGCAAGCCGACGGCGGCAAAGGCGGCCTGTCCGGGCGCATCCTATACAAGAATACCCTTCCCGCCGTCCAATACATCCGCAGGCAATTGCCCAAGCTGACCATCTTCGCCTCGGGAGGAGTGGACCACGGCGCCAAGGTGCTGGACCTTATCGAAGCCGGCGCCGACGCCGTGCAATGCTACTCCGTGGTCGCCTACCGCTGGAACGCCATCCGCAAAATGAACAAGGAACTGCTCGAAGCCATGCGCGCCCGGGGCGTCCAAAGCCTGGAAGCCTATCCGCCCGCCTCCGCTTGAGATCGCGCCGTTGAGCCTTCCGCAACGCCGCGCCCAATGCCTTCTCCGCTTCCCGCTCCAAGCCGCGCTGTTCGCCGTCATTTTGACGGGGGCGATTGGCGGGATCCGGGCGGCCGAACCCGAACAGCTTCCCGAAGAAGGCCAAAACCACGACGAGCGGATGTATAACCTGGCGGAAGCCGGATCGGGCATCGCCATCGGAAGCAAATTGGGCACCTTGCCCCAGCTCGGCTTCTTCCGTGATCTGCCCGGGACCTGGCAGGTCGGCGCCCAAGCGCGCTTCGCCATCGGCCCGGCCCGTATCGGCTACGATTACCTGCCGCTGGCGAGCGTTTCCTTGCGTAAGCTCGGGTTCGGGGACGAGGACACCGTTCCGATCCGGAATTCGGAATACTTCGGGTTGGCCCTGGGCGCTTATTACGCCTACGATTTCGACGGCACGCGCCTGGGCGCGCGCCCTATGGCTTCTATGTCGCTCGGAAAGTACTGGATGCCTTTCGAGTCCCACCCGCTGGGCCTGGATCTCAACCTCGATCTGACAACGCTGAAATTGCCGTTCCTCGCCTCCGGGCATTTGACCGGCCAATCGGAGCAAGTCATCGTCACCTTCGCGGTGAACCTGTTCTACGCTTTCCGCTGATCGTCACGCAGCCGTCTGCGGCGCCCCGGCATTGGTTACTTTTTACCGATCCAAAGGGAGGCCCTATGCCCGACATTCTCCATCGCGTGGGAGTCAAGCGCGACGCCCGTTCGGTATACAAAGCGATCGCCACCATCGAAGGCCTGCGCCATTGGTGGACCACCGAAACCTCGGGGAACCCGGCCCAAGGCAAGTTGATCGATTTCGGTTTTTGCCGCATGCGCGTAGTCGCGTCCAAACCCGGTAAGCGCGTGCATTGGCGCTGCGAGGAAGGGCCCCGGGAATGGGTCGGGACCGAGGTGGAATTCGACCTGAAGCCCGCCAAGGGCCAGACGTACGTGCTCTTCAAGCATTCCGGCTGGAAGAAACCGGTGGAGTTCATGCACCATTGCAGCACCAAATGGGCGGTGTTCCTGTTGAGCCTCAAGGGCTGGCTTGAGAACGAAGAAGGGCGGCCGGCGCCTTACGATGTCAAGCTTCACGCCGGGGATTGACGTAACGCATCCCGCTGCGCCACGAGCGCATCCCGCCGGGCCACGGGCGAAAGCCCCGGGTCAATGCCCGCGGGCCACCGCCGCCTGGAACACGCGATCCACGCCCACCACGAAAGCCGCCTCGCGGTAATTGATGGAATGCTTCTTGGCCGCCGCCGAGACGCCGGCCAGGGCCGTCGACATGAATTTATCGAGCTCCAGTTTGCTTTCCGCGCGCTCCCAATTATGGACCTGAATGTTCTGGGCCCACTCGAAATAGGAACCTACCACTCCGCCGGCATTGGCCAGAATGTCCGGCACCACGATAATCCCTTGGCGTCCCAGGTATTCATCGGCTTCCGGGGTGATGGGGCCGTTGGCGCCTTCGATGACATAGCGCGCCCGGATCTTGTCCATGTTGCCGGAATGGATGACGTGCCCCAACGCCGCCGGCACCAGGATATCGCAAGGGACGGTGAGGACGTCCAATTGCTCCCGCGGGGCGAATTCGCCTTGCGGAAAACCCTTCAGGGTGCGGTTGGCCTCGAAGTGGGCCATCAGCTTCTCCACGTCCAAGCCGGCCTCATCGCGGACCACGCCCGTCACGTCCCCGATGGCCACCACCTTGGCGCTCATGCGATGCAGATGGAGGGCGGCGAAGCTGCCCACGTTGCCGAAGCCCTGCACCACCACGCTTTTTCCGCTCAGGAATTCCTTGCGTTCTTCCAGAATGCGCCGCGTGATCATCGCGACGCCCAGGCCGGTCGCATCCAGGCGATCCGGCGTGCCCCCCAGGGCCACTGGCTTGCCGGTCACGATGGCCGGCGAATACCCGCGCAGCTGATGGTAGGCATCCATCATCCAGCCCATGACCTTGGGATTGGTGCCCACGTCGGGGGCCATGATGTCCTTGTAGGGCCCGACCATGCTCTTCACGCTCATCATGAAACGGCGCGAGAGCGACTGCAATTCCCGCTCCGACAACTTGGAAGGATCGACGGCGATGCCGCCCTTGGCGCCTCCGAAGGGGATGTTGACGATGGCGCATTTCCACGTCATCAGGGAGGCCAGGGACTTAACCTCATCCAAGTCCACTTCGGGATGGTAACGCACGCCGCCCTTGTAAGGCCCGCGCACGCCATTGTGCTGGACGCGGTAGCCCTCGTATACGACCATCTCCCCCTTGTCGTTGGTTATGGGAAGCGAGACCTTGACCTCTCTCCAGCATGAGGTCAGGAGCCGGCGGTAATTCTCCTTGATGCCGAGCAAATCGGAGGCGCGGTTGACGCGGGCGTTGACTTCTCCGAACGGCGTGAGCTTAGGGGTGGCTTGGATCATGTTGCCTTTCCAGGGGTCCTGCGGAGGACTTCCCATATTATACAACCTGCCGGAAACGGCGAAAGGACTTCGATTGGCGCATTTCGTGCCTAAAAGACCGCTAAGAAGGGAGCAGGGTGGATTGATTGGTCTGAAGGAGGAAGAAGGCATGCATGGAAAGGGGGGGGAAGTCTCCCCCTCGCTACGACCCGCCGCGCTCCCGTTCCATAGTCGTGGGCGGGCGGCGGTTCTCCGCTACCCCCTCTCCTGGGCTCCGCCCCGGACCCCGCGCCAACACTAAGGCTTAGGGCAACAAGGGTAGTCCTAATTCCTTGAGAAATTCATTATGGCGTTTTTTCGCAGCCTCGATTTGCTTTTCCGTTTCCAACAGGGAAGCATGCACGCTGTTTAAATCGATCTCGGCATCCGCCACGGCCGTACTGATGTAACGGGAAATATTCAGATTGAATCCCTCTTCGGCGATTCGCTCCATGGACACGCGCTTCGAATACCGCTCTGCTTCTTTGCGGAATTGGTAGGTCGAGATGATTTTGTCGATATGTTCGGGAAGCAGGCGGTTTTGCCGCTTGCCTTTTTCGAAATGCTCGGCCGCATTGATGAACAAAACATCGTCCGGCTTCTTGCACTTCTTCAAAACCAGAATGCATACCGGGATTCCGGTGGAGAAGAAAAGGTTGGCAGGCAAGCCAATCACGGTATCGATATGGCCGTCGTTCAGTAGTTTAGTGCGGATCCGCTCCTCCGCCCCGCCCCGGAAGAGCACGCCATGGGGAAGGATGATGGCCATTACGCCTTCATCCTTCAGGTAGTGGAAACCATGGAGGAGAAATGCGAAATCGGCGGCCGACTTGGGCGCGAGGCCGTAATTCTTGAAGCGCACGTCCTCGCCCATGGCCTCGGTGGGCTCCCAACGGTAGCTGAAAGGCGGATTGGCGACGATGGCATCGAAGACGGGTTTCTTGGCGGGGTTCAGTTCGCGTAGGATGTCCCAATCGTTGGTCAGGGTGTCGCCGTGGTAAATCTCGAACTCCGAGTCCTTCACCCCGTGCAGCAGCATATTCATGCGGGCGAGATTGTAGGTGGTGATGTTCTTTTCCTGCCCGTAAATCTTGCCGATGCCGTGCGGACCCATGCGCTTACGCACGTTGAGCAGCAGGGAGCCGGAACCGCAGGCGAAGTCAAGTACGCTGGCGAGGCGATCCTTTTTGCCCATAGCGGGATCCTGGCTATCGAGGGTTACGATGGCGGAGAGGATATCGGAAATCTGCTGCGGGGTATAGAACTCGCCCGCCTTCTTGCCGGAACCGGCGGCGAACTGGCCGATGAGGTATTCGTAGGCATCGCCCAAGGCATCCACGTTGGAGGAGAATTCCGCCAGCCCTTTAGCGATTTCAGTGATGATGGCGCAGAGTTTGGAGTTACGGTCCACATAGGTGCGGCCGAGCTTATCGGAACCCAGGTTGATCTCCGAAAACAGGCCTTGGAAGGTACTTTCGAAGGATTCGTTTTCGATGTACTTGAACCCCGCCTGCAAGGTGCTGAGCAAGTCGCCGTTCTGCGTACGGGCGAGATTAACGATGCTGTTCCAAAGGTGGTCAGGCTTGATGACGTAATGCACCTTGCGACGCATCTGCTTCTCGAAATCCGCCACGTCCTGTTTGTTTTGCTTGTACCACGCCACCAGCGGCGCACGCCGATCCTCCGCTTCCAATTTCGGATAATCTTTTCCCAATTCCTTTCGAGCCGCCGTCTCGTAATTGTCCGAGAGGTAGCGTAAAAAGAGGAAAGACAACATATAGTCGCGGAAGTCGTCCGCATTCATCGCGCCGCGTAATTGGTCGGCGATGTTCCAGAGGGTTTTACCTAACTGCTTTTGGTCTTGATCGGTCATGGGGTAGGTACCGTTACGGCTGCGGGGATGGTGACGGGGGCGGTTCCGCTCTGGAACAACGCCGGGTTAAACGGATATCGGGTGATGAAATCGTGGAGGATTTTCCGGAAATAGCCTTTGTTCTCTTCCAGCATTTCCTGCGGCTCATACAGGGAATAGTTGCCATGGCTTAGGATGTTGATCATGCGCGTATGCAGGATTCCATCCGCATCATCGGCACCCTGTTTGATGCAAGCGGAAAAATTCTGATAGCCGTGGAAGCTGGCGGTCTTCTCCAGAATTGAGCGCAAAATGTTGAAATGATGCGTAAAGAGCCTACCGCTCCGCTCTGCTTCATAAAGATCGGCAAGAGCCGCGACGTGATGGAAGAACGGGGTGTCCCCGGTCTCGCGAATGACATAGCCGCCCGGCAGGCTATTGCGGCTCAGGAAATAACGCTTGGCCCGAATGAGCTCGTTGCAGAGCACGTTGAAAAAGAGGGTATGGTGGGTCGAAATGACCGTCTTTAATCTACTTCCTTCTTTTTTCAGGAGTTGCGCCAGATTATTCGCGACCGTGATGGCATTATGCTCATCCAAGGAGGAAATCGGGTCGTCAATGTAAATGTACTGGACCCATTTGTAAGGGCCGGTCCCGTCGTCATCCATCGCAAGCTGGACAATGGCCAGAAAGAAGCACCAGATAAAGATATTTTCTTCGCCGCGGGATACCTTGATGTTTTCGATCGTTTGCGTGGCCTCGCCATGCTTGACCTCGCGGGAAAAGCTGACCCGCCAGTTGAGTGTATCGATTTTGAAATCGAAATCCGCGTAGCGATTCAGGAATGGGCGTATCCGGTTATCCATTTCCATTTCGGCAAGACCGGCGAAGAAGCTGGAAGCTGCGTTGATCTTCAGTACGCGTTCGCTGTCACCATCGAGGTCGTTGTCCCAGGAGAACAAATCCTCAGTGAAGGCGTTGAAGTAGAGCGTGTCGCGGTTGCTGCCTACCTTGCCTATGTCTTTGAAGGCTGTGGATAAGCGTGTCTTACCCGTGCCGTTGTAGGCATAGAGCAGGATGAATTTCTTGTTCGTCAATTCCGTCCGCAGGTATATGGCCAAGGCGTTCAGGTCCACAAAGGGGGTGGCGCTCATGACTACGCTTCCTCTGGAGATGGGAAGATCTGTTGCATCAACCCTTGTTTGTGGGTCTTAAGCAAATCGAGTTTTTTGGTTTGGGCGGAGATCAATACTTTGATGGAAGAGAGAAAGTCAGAAATTACTAATTGCTCCTCAATTGTTGGGAAAGGAATTTTTATCTGTGCCATAACCCCATTCATCAGCTTTGGATTGCCGACATAAGAAACGTGTCGCCTCGAAACGCTGTTTAACAATGCCGCAATGCAGGGGTTTGCATAACCGTTTGTGTTGATCAAAACCCCGCAAACGTTTGTGCAATAAAACTTTCCGACGCGATAGTTCACATCGCCAGCGTTGGCTCCATCGGTTGTCCAGGTGATTGCGTTTTCGTAAAGATAGGAGGAGTAAAAACCTGACAACCCATCTCTTTTAGTCTGGGAGGAATAGACTGGATAGCGTGCATCATCCGTCTCTTCATCTTTGACTAAAGTCATTGATAAGACCTCACCACGAGTGACTTTGAAGACGTCGCCAACCTCTTTTTCCTCCCATTCCCTTGTACTTTGAAATTTTGGGAATCGGAGACTGGGTTGAGTTTCGCCTTCGCGGGGAAAGAGTTGTCGCATAAGCCATTTTTTATGGGTCTTGAGCGCGTCCAATTTCCGAGTTTCGGTGGCAATCAGATTGTCTACGGAATTCAGGCAGTCGGCGATTTTTTGTTGTTCGGGTAACGCCGGAAGAGTGACTTTTAAAGATTTTATTATCTGTAAATTTAAGCCGCCACGCCCCTCCCCACCAGCTGAGAGTCGCCTCAGTTCATCATACCTCCTATCGAGTTCGTAGTAGAGGAAGTCACTGTTAAAGACTGGGTCGTTTGGAAAAATGGCGGCGATTGATTGGTTGGTGCACAACTCAATCATGTTCATTGCTATGGTGCCACGGGTTTTACCCTGTCCTGCCAATCCAATCAGCACACAACGCGGTGGTATTAATTTCGTGCTAGAATTTACTAGACCTTCGCGGGTAATTCGGCCCTGAACCTCGTACACTTTTTTGTAGTTCAATTCTCCAGAATTCATCCACCTGACATTGCCACCCCAGAATTTCTTGTCAGATGTGCTTGGAGTACCACCGGCAATGACAGTGTTGGAGATCTCCCCCACTATAGTCTCCCTCCAAGTCCCCTTGCTCAGAAACTCCGGAAAGCGTAGCTTGGGCATCAACGTTGTTTTGTCGCCTTTCTTCATGCGCCTTCCAAGGTATCCGGATTTGTTAATGCTCTTTTCTCATCGGAGGACAGGCGACGTTCAACCTTTTTGACGTCCTCTGCCGGCAGCAGGGATTCCGGGCGGATGCCGCGGTTGAGGAGCGTTTGGCGGACGGCCTGGTTGTTGGTGACATGTTCGCGGGAAATTTCCGACTCACTGCGCATGTTATGGGCTCTCGCGTTCTGGATGTTGATCTCGGCAGCGAAGTCTTTGACCTTCGGGATTATGGGGGAGTCCAAGATGTCGTTGCCACCGGACTGAGCGAAGGAAATTTCCTGCTTTAACGAATTGCCGTTATGGGTGGCGAGGTAACGGACATAGCGGTAAGAATGAGATCGTCGATTTACCCTTGCCTGCCCGGAACCAAACCGACCATTTCCCCGACGTCGGCAAAATGGTCCGTGACTACACGACCGGATACATCCCTGGCGGTTTTCGCTATGGATTGGTCGCGTCTGGTGAAAAGGATGGCGAGTATAAGTACCGCAGTAGAATCCCGCTGTTTCCAATCCGATAGCATTGGTTTTGTCCATAGTCTTGGATCGTTTATTATTCATGCGCGCTGAGGCTCATGATTCGCCTCCTTTGCTTGGTTTTACGGGCGGGATATCATTAGCCAATTCTGCTTCGATCTCCTCAACCGTGGGCAAACTCCCCTGCATCGATTCGGGTAGGGATTCGGTGAGCTGAGTCTGCCAAGCGGCCACCGCGATGCTTTGATCCAGCCCTCGCATGGCATACTCGGCCACGAGCTTGTTCTTTTTCCGGCACAGCAAAAGGCCGATAGTGGGCTGGTCGTCCGGGTGGCGCAGGAGATCATCCACCGCCGAAAGATAGAGATTGAGCTGGCCGACATCGCTTGGGACGAAGGCACGGGCTTTCAATTCGATGACGACATAACGGCGAAGCTTGAGGTGGTAAAAGAGGAGATCGAGCGGATAGTCTTCGCCGCCCACTTCCAGCCTCACTTGCCTTCCAACGAAGGCGAAACCGATGCCCAGTTCCAGGAGGAACTTTTGAATGTGATCCACCAAAGCCTGCTCCACTTCCGCCTCGCGACGAGGGTCGGCGGTGCCGAGAAAATCGAAGAGGTACGGATCCTTGAATAGGTGCGCGGCCATGTCCGAGTCCGCCGGGGGCATGGTCAGGGCGAAGTTGTTATGGGCCTTACCCGCCCGAAGATGTAGCCGGCGTTGGATCTGGGTTTCCAGGATGTTGCGGCTCCAGCCATGGGCGAGAGCTTCGCGGATGTAGAAGTCGCGGGTGGTGGGGTCTTTGACCATTTGGATGAGCCGTATGATATGGCCCCAGGGCAATTGTGAAACGGGTTGTTTCACAATTGGGCTCTTCGGGAAGGCTTCGGCGAATGCCCGCATGGAAAAAAGGTTGCGGCGAGTCAGTCCGTCCATATCCGGAAAAGCTTCCTTGAGGTCGATGGCGAGCCGGTCGATCACCTTGGCTCCCCAGGCCGCGTCCTTTTGCCGGGACAAGATGATTTTTCCGGTCCGCCAATAAGCCTCGATAACGATGGGGTTGGCGGCGAGAACGGCGCGGACTCGAGCATTGCGGAGATGGGATTTGATTTCATGAAGCGTGGCGGCGTAGCTTTCGGGAAGGGACGCGAGCGGCGGAGCGATGGGGAAAATGGCGCTATCGCGAATGCGTCCGCGGGAAAGACGGGTTTCTTCCGGGCCGATCTTCGGAGGGGTCTTCCTGACGCTTTTCGAACCCTTTTTACCCGGCATAGGCGCTAAGTCCCGAGATTTCACGCCCCTGGGCGCGTTTGGCAAGGAGGGGTAGGAGATCGTCCATCAGAGCCAGTTCGGCCTGGGTGCGCGCCTTCCATGCCAAGCCGAGCGGGGCCATGAGATCGCCCAGTTGTTCGCCGTCGAAGATCATGCGCAGGAGAATGCCGTCCACGAAAGCCTGCAAGGCAGCGGGGGCCAAGCCATGCTTGCCGGCAATGAACGCTAATTCCCGCGAATCCTTTTCAGCCTTGAAACGGACGTATCCCTCGCGGATCGCCTTCTCGTTTAGGCCCTCGCCCGCCTTGAGAGTGGCGATGTAGGCGGCGATATCCTCGCGATCGTTCATGAACTTGGCGTCGGACTGGATAAGGCCGATGAGCTGTTCTCGGCTCATTTTCTGCTTACCCGGGGCCTGCTGGGAGAATCGGGCGATGAGCCCCATGATGTAGTCGTAATCGATAACGGCGGAGGCGAAAAGGACGAACTCGAAATCCACCTGGGCCGCGTCCGGGCCGGGATTATCCGCGCCCTTGCCCCGCTGGGCTTTCAAGCGTTGGGCGGTTTCCAGGTAGGCGCCTCGGAAACCGAGCAGGTTTTCCTTGGGCAGGATGCGCTCGATGGCGGCGGCGTTGTCGTCCGTGAGGTCGGTGTATTGGTCGAGTTGGGTCTTGAGCCGCTGCACTTCCTTGAAGTGGTTGATGAAGGCGGCGCGGGCTTCGTCGCCTTTGAGGTTGGGCACGGCGTCCGGAGCGCAGTCGAGGCCCTGGGATTTCAGGAAGGTCTCCAGCTTCTGGACTGCGCCTTCCAGTTTTTGGATGACCACGGGGGCCTTGTCCACAAGCCAGATTTCACGGGCCTGGTCTCCGGTTTTTTCGCCGGAGAAAAGGGCGATGGCGGCGTCCACGGCGTTCTGCTGCTGACGGAAGTCGAGGATGTTGCCGTAGGGCTTGGTGCCGTTGAGCACCCGGTTGGTGCGGGAGAAGGCCTGGATCAAGCCATGGTGCTTGAGATTCTTGTCTACATAGAGCGTGTTCAGGTATTTGGAATCGAAACCGGTCAGCAGCATGTCCACCACGATGGTGATGTCGATCTTCCGCGCATGGGGCAGGTCGGCATTCGGCCACTGATGGTCCTTGATGCGCTTTTGCACATCCTGATAATACAGGTCGAACTCACCGATGGTGTGGTTGGTGCCATAGCGGGTGTTGTAATCCGCGAGAATGACCTTGAGGGCGGCTTTCTTTTTCTCGGGCTCAAAGGCGTTGTCCTGCTTCTCCTGCGGCAGGTCTTCCTGGATCTGCTGCACATCCTTGTCCCCCTCGGCGGGCGGCGAGAATACGCAGGCGACATTCAAGGGCCGGTAGTCGGGGTCGGCCGCTTGGTTTTCCTTCTGGATGAACTCGAATTGCTCGTAGTATTCGATGGCGTCGTTGATGGATGCGGTGGCGAGAAGGGCATTGAACCTGCGCCCGCCGGTCGCGATATCGTGCTTGGCGAGAATGGCATCGATGACGGCGCCTTTGGCCAGCGCTTCACCCGATTTAGGCGGCTTCTTACCTTCGGGTTTGAAGTAATCGACATGGAAGCGCAGAACGTTGGCGTCTTCGATGGCATGGGTGATGGTGTAGGCGTGGAGCCGCGTCTGGAAGATGTCTTCCGTCGTCCGGTAAGAGGCCTGCTGCCCCTCGATCTGCTGGTAGTTGGCGTTCTGCTCGAAGATGGGCGTTCCGGTGAAACCGAAGAGCTGGGCCTTGGGAAAGAATTCCTTGATGGCTTTGTGGTTGTCGCCGAACTGGGAGCGGTGGCATTCGTCGAAAATGAAAACGACCCGCTTGTCGCGAAGGGGCTTGAGGCGCTCGTAGTAGTTACGCTTGTTCGACGGATCGAGCGCGAGACCGAGCTTTTGGATGGTGGTGACGATGACCTTGTCGGCATAATCGTCGGAGAGCAGCCTTCGGACAAGCGTTTCGGTATTGGTGTTTTCCTCGACGCAACCTTCCTGGAATTTGTTGAATTCTTCCCGCGTCTGGCGGTCCAGGTCTTTGCGGTCCACGACGAAGAGGCATTTCTCCAGGTCGGGGTTGTCCTTGAGGAGGGTGGAAGCCTTGAAAGAGGTAAGGGTCTTGCCGCTGCCGGTCGTATGCCAGATGTAGCCGTTGCCGGAGTTCTGGTGTATACAACCCACGATATGTTTCACGGCATAGATCTGGTAGGGGCGCATCATCATCAGCTTTTGCTCGCTGGCGATGAGCACCATGTAGCGGCTGATCATCTGGCCCAGGGTGCATTTGGCGAGAAAGGCTTCGGCGAAGCTGTCGAGATGGACGATTTTCTTGTTGTCCTCGGCGGCGAACTGATAAATGGGCAGGAACCGCTCATCGGCGTTGAAGGCGAAATGGCGGGCGTTGTTGTTGGCGAAATACCAGGTGTCGCTGCGGTTGCTGACGATGAAAAGTTGGAGAAAGCAAAGCAGGGTCTTGGTGTAACCGTTGCCCGGATCATTCTTATACTCGACGATTTGCTCCATTGCCCGCCGCGGGCTGATGCCGAGGGTCTTGAGTTCGATTTGGACCACGGGCACGCCGTTGATCAGCAGGAGTACGTCGAAACGATGGTGGCTGTAGTCGGTGTTGATGCGAAGCTGATTGACGACCTCGTAATCGTTTTTGCACCAATCTTTGATGTTGACCAGGGTGTAATTGAGAGGTGTACCGTCGTCGCGGATAAAGCTGATGCGCTCGCGCAAGGTGCGGGCGGCGGTGAATACGTCGGGAGTGATGACTTCGTCGAGCAACCGGGAGAACTCGCCATCGGTAAGGCTGACTCGGTTGAGGGTCTCGAATTTATCGCGAAAGTTCTTCTCCAAAGCGGCGCGGTCGCGAATGTCTTGGCGATAGGCGTACTTTAAATCCCCCAATTTGGAGATTAAGCCGTTCTCGATATCGCTTTCACTCGCCATTAGTTTTCCATTTGGATTAAGGGAAGAAACGACATCCCTGCAAAAGAATCCTCGTTCCAGAATAGAAATTTTTGCGAAAATCTATTGCAAGCGCAGGGCGGACCCGATGAACTTCATGCGCGCGGGCGAGAGCGTCGGCACGCGCTTTCGGACCCAGATTTTGGCCGCTATGCCCGGGGACTCGTCCGCCATCAGGATCCATTCCAGCAACTCGTCATCGTCCATGGGCGAAGGGGCCAGCTTTTCCACGTTGGACCAATCGCCGCAGGACGCGGCCACGATCCGGCGCGACAATTCGCGGTTGTACAAATTGGAATCCCTCAGGATCGGAAGCACCTTCGGCCAGTCCTGGAAGCCCTTCTGCCGGCCCAAGGCCCATAGGCGTTCCGCCCTTTCCAGGTCCCGGGTCTTATCCAGTCCCGCGATCAGCCAGGCGGCATTGTCCGGCGACGGATAGGACCCCAGGCTGCGGACCGCGTTCTTGCGCACCTCCAGGCTATCGTGATTGAGGTAAAGGCGGGCCGTCTTTAGGAAGGAAGAATCGCCCAGCTCAGATCCGATGTGCAGCAATTGCGTCTTCACGCTGTCGGGCGCCGCCGGCAAGGCCGCGGCCAACCGGGCGGCGGCGGCGGGATGCCGGCCCGAATCGGAGATGGCCTTGAATAATGTCTCTACGTAATGGCGTTGGCGCGGGGTCTGGCCCATGAGGCGATGGGCGATCAGATAGCCCAGGGTGGCCGTGTCGCCCGCTACCAGGAGCTTCTCCGAGCTATCGCGGATGCTTTGGAAGCGAGGCTCGCCGGTGGCGGCGGCGATGAAGAGGGAATCCTGCCGCGTCAGCGCTGGCGCACTAGGGCTTCCGGTTGGCCCGGCCTTGGTCATGGCGGGAAGGGCGGTCTTCGCGATGGCCGGTGACGCGGCGATCGCGAGCAGCGCGCCGGCAACCAAGCCCAGCGCCCGCACCCCGCAAGCGCGCTGGCCGCTATTTATCGAGACCGAAGCCATTGCCCTTCAACTTTCCGTCCGAGATGCGCCAGGCCGCGCCATCGCTGCGCGGCCGCGTGTATTTGTCCTTGCCCCCGCGATCGAGGAAGAAGCCGTAACTGCCCCGATCGCGCCGCAGATCGGCATGACCCAAGGCCATATCGGGATTCCCGGTGACGTAGAAATCGTTCCCGGACCCGTCCTGCATGATCCCCAGGCCGTTGGCGCTGCCGGCGCCTTGGCTCATGTCGACGGCGAAATAATTGTCATCGCCGCCGCGATCGTAGAGGTAGCCGAAACCGTAATCGTGGCCGCACCCCTGGCTAACGCCCTTGGAGGCCCGCTGATCGTTCCCGCCGAAGTCCAGGGCCGCGCCCACCGCGATATGCACCCCGACCCCTTGCGCGTATTGATAGGCCTCGTAACGATCGTCCCCGGCCTCATCGATCAGCAATCCCAGGGCGTACCAATAGGCCGATCCCTGCCCGAAAATGTCGGCCAGATACGCGTCGTTGCCGGCGCCGTCCCGCAACAGGCCGATGCCGCCCGCATAGTCCGGAGAAAAACCGGTCCCGAAACCCTGCACCATCTGGATGTAATGATCCGAATAACGCAAATCGTCTTTAAAAGTGGGGCGAGCAAGGTAGCGATCATCCCCCGATCGATCGAGAAGAGCCCCCAACCCCCGCGTGGAGCCTGCGCCCTCCGAAAGCAGGCTGGCGGTGTAGACGTCATTGCCGGACTCGTCCTGGAGCACGCCGATGCCGAAAAAGCCGAAGCCGAGGGAAGCGCAGCGGCCTTCGTAGGTGTCGTGCCCGGCCGCATCGAAAACGGAAGCGTATCCGAACAGCGCCGAACCCCAGGCGAAGTTGCGTCCCAAATAGCGATCGGATCCGCCCAGATCCGCTATCAGGGAAACTCCCAGGTTACCCGCTCCCAGATCGAGGCTGTCCTTGGAGATGTAAAGATCGTCCCCTCCGCCGTCCACGATCATGGTGAAGCCGCCCGGCTTCCCGGGTCCCTTGAATACGTACTCGTCGTCGCCGCCGGGATCGATCCAGATCCCCTGCCCCACGATATACCGATCCGCTCCCGGCCCTCCCAAATGGACGGGGATATCGTTCCCGCCCACGCGTTTCAGACGCGCCGCCGCCTGCTTGGCCCGGCCCGCCCGCACTTCGCCGATGAGCCAGGCCTCCAGGCGCCAGGCGGCGGCCGCCGCGCGCGATAGCCCCTCGCGATGGAGGCGATCCGCCAATTCCATCACCCGGTGGGTGCGCGCATCATCTTCCAGTCGCTTGAGCTCCATCTGCACCGGGGTCAAGGTGGTATCCTCTTCATCCTGGAGGAAAAGGCCCGGAGCTTCGCGGTACAGGAAAAGGGCTTCATCCGCGGAGAGGCCCGAGGTATGCTCCTTGAGGCCGGCGCGCAGAAGGGCGATATCCAGTTCAGGCGCCGAGGAATCGGGCGCGGCGGCCGCGTCACTGGAAATGGGCGCATCCAACAGGGGCCATAAGGAGTCGGGATGGATGGGAAGCCGCGCGTGACCCGTGTCGGGAGCGGTGCGGCCCATGATCTCGGCGGTTACCTCCCCCAAGCGGAAAGGCTCACGCAAAATGGCCTCCACCCGGGACAAGCGGAACGGGTCCGGACGCGCGCCGGGAGGGAACATGGAAATGTCGCGTAAAGAAACGTTGTTGGGATCCAGCATCAGGACTTTGACCGAATCCAATTCGATGGGATCGGCGGCCAAAGCGGCCTGCGTGGCCTGGGCAGTTACGATCAGAATCGATGCCCAGGCTGCCAGCCTCACAGCCCGAGCTGCTTTCTAAGCGAATCGACGTCCCGCCCCTGCCGGATCATGTCCTTGAGGATCAGGTTCAACCGACGCCGGCCCAGATCATGGATGCTGGCCTGGATCGGGGTCTGCCCGTTCAGGAGATCCAAAGGGGTGTGGATCCACATATCCTGGGACTCGGCGCTATCGCCGGGCAGGGATTCCGCCGCGCCCTCCTCGGGCGGGCTCAGGGATGGTCCCAAACGCTCCGCCAACCAATCGCGGACGTAGGCGCGGAAAGCCGCGTCCGCAACGGTAACCAGCAGGTTTCCCCCCTTGATCTCGATGCGGGCCAGCCGCAAGGAGCGATAACGCAACTCCCATTGCCCGGCGCCCGCGGGGCGGGCCTCGGGAGCCCGCCCCAGGCCGGCCACCAGGGTCTCGCGGTTGCGAACGGCCATGCTGAAGATCGGGCTCGAGGCGGCGTCCTCGGAAGGGCGGGTGGGCCTGCCCACGGCGGCATCGTAAATCTCGGCGCGCCAAAGCGCGAGGAAGGCCGCGCCATGGCGGCGCCATTCGTCGCAATGCACGTCCGGCCGCAAGGTGACGGAAGGCTTCACCCCCAGGTCGCGGCAACCGGCGCGGAAAAGCGAGTCCAAGCGCGCCGCCCGCACGGCATTGGCCGGACGCTCGCCGTCGCCGAAGGCCAGCACCGCATGGCCGCAGTACTCGCGTCCGCGGAAAGGCAGAATGCGGGTGATGACCCCTTCGCCTACTTCGGGCATGCGTCCGCCATGCACCACCACGTGGGTCTTGAGATTGCCCAGGTTGGCCAGCCGCGCCGTGCGCTCGTTCCGCTCCACCACGCGATAGAACCAGACGGGGGCATAGGACCATTGCATCAGATCGTGGGCCAAGCGCAAGTCCTTGCTTTCCAACTCGCGCGCGGTGCGCAGGATGGGGCGCGCATCCGAGTATTGCACGAAATGATCCCAGAAGAAATTCTCGACGATGGCCCGGGCGTAATCCGCGTCCTCCATGAGCAGGTCATGAGGATAATCCTCCTTGCCGAGCTTCTCCCAATAGGCCTGGTACAGGGAGCGCAAAGGAAAGAGGGCCATGGACAATTCGTGCAAACCATGCCGGAACGCATGGTAACACGCGGCATCGGATTCGGGGCCTTCCGTCGATCCCGCCGGCTGGGGATCGGCGTATCGCCCGCAGCATTCCAGATAGGGCCGGGTATTGCCGCAAATGCAACTATTCCTTAACTTGCTTGCGTCCATGCGGATCGGGAAACCACCCCGCATAATCTAAATAATGCAAATTGGAATATTCGATTCCGGATTCGGCGGGCTCTCCATCTTCCGGAGCATTAGCGCCCGTTTCCCTTCCTACGACTACGTTTATCTGGGCGACAACGCCCGCGCGCCGTACGGCAATCGTTCCTTCGAGGCCATTTACCGGTTCACCAAGGAAGGTGTCGATCACCTGTTCGCGCGCGGCTGCAAACTCGTCATCATCGCCTGCAATACCGCTTCCGCCAAAGCCCTACGCTCCATCCAACAGAGGAACCTTCCCCTGGAGCATCCCGACCGCCGCGTACTCGGCATTATCCGCCCTTCCGCCGAGGCCTTGGCCGACTACCCCCGCGACCGCGCCGTAGCCCTGTGGGCCACCGAAGGCACGGTCAAATCCGGGAGCTTCGCGCTCGAGTTGGACAAACTCGCCCCGGGTTTGCGCCTGATCCAGAAAGCCTGCCCGCTCTTGGTCCCGCTGGTGGAAGCCGGCGAGCTGAGCGGTCCGGGTATCGAATACTACCTCGATAAGTACTGGCAGGAGACCCTCGAACTCGCCCGCGCCGCCGCCCCGGAAGCGGGTCCGCTGGGAGGCATCGGCGCGCTACTGTTGGCCTGCACCCATTATCCGCTCCTCCATCCCCTCATCCGCAGCCGCCTTCCGCCCGGGATCGATATCTTGGTGCAAGGCGACATCGTCGCGCCCAGCCTGGCGGATTACCTCTCGCGGCATCCTGAAATCGATGGCGCGCTTTCACGCGGCGGCACCCAGCGATTCCTTACGACGGATCAAACCGAAGGCTTCGATCGCCTCTCGGAAGTATTCCTGGGACACCGCGTGGTATCGGAGCGGGTCGAGATCTGACTCTCGCGAAAGCAGAGGCCGGGCCGTGGCGGGCGGGATTCCGTTGACGGTTCCCTGACCATATCCTTATATTGACCTTTTGCCGCCGGGCCTACAAAGCCCCCGTGGCAGACTTTGCCGGAACCCGGAAACACCGCGGTTCCCTCCCTCCTTTTCAGCCGAAAGGGCGCATATGTTGAGCACGGGAAACTGGCAGGATTACCGCGGCAAGGGCGAAGGGGTGCTCATCCACCTCGATACGTCCAAGCAGCATGCCCTGCCCGTGCGTGAGCCCTTGAACGAGCAAGGCCTGCCCATCCTGGACCCGAATTACGAGACGGGCACCTTCGGCTACTTGCAATGCTCGGACGCCAAGACGCGCCTGGCCACCATGAAGAACCGCCGCCGCTATTTCCTGTTCGGCACGCGCTACCAGGGAATGGCCGAACCCTTCCGCGGCAAGTTCCTCATCATCGGATACATGCGCCTGGATCAGATCCTCGAGGTGCGCAAGCGCCACATCCATAAGTGGATGGAGCAGAAGGCCGCCGGCGCGCCCTCCCCCGAGTGCATGGATATGGACCAGTGTTTCGCGTTCCAATCCGCGGAGATGAATTTCTACGCCACCGAGGACAGCTTCGAGCTCTCCGAGGAATTGATGAAGAAGTGGGGCTATAAGGGCAAGGTCACCAAGCAGATGAAGCTGACCTTCACCGAGGAAAAGCTCCAGGTCATCCTCGAACACTTCAAGGCCAAGTCCCATAAGAACGCGGAATATGCCGCGGCGGCCAAGGAGCTGGAAGAAGCCGCGGCGGCCGCCAAAGGGGAAGAAGCCTCCGGCGGACCGGACGCTTGGTAAAAGATTGCCGGGGCCTTAGGGCCCATCGGCAAATGGTATTCCGGCGACGGAAACCCCGCTAAAATCGTCATCAACCCAAGCCGTAGCCAAATTCCCTACGGCAGGATCGTCTTCGGACGAACCCATCTTTCCCTGTTCGACACCAAGCTTTCCCGAGGGGGTGTTCCATGCGCGCAAACGCGGCGCGTCGGGCGCTAAGACATTGCTGCAATACTGTCCTGACCGGCCTCGTGTCGGTCGCCTGCCTGTTGGCGGGGGCGCCCCGGACCGCCTCCGCCCAGGCGGGAGGACCTCTCCCTTACGCGCCCATCGCGAATCCGTTGCCGGATACGATGGATCAGTTGTATCGCGATTCCCTGAACATCAAGTTCTCGAAGATCCGGGTGAACCAGGCGGGCTACCGCACTACTGACCGGAAATTCTTTTACGCGGTAGGCGCGACAGGGACGACCTTCCAGGTCATCAATGACGGCAAGGCGCAAGTGGCGACGGGTACTTTGACCCCTACCGGGCAATCGACCTCGGGGCAGCTCTCCATCCGCGCCAATTGGAACGCCTTCAAGGCGCAGAACACGCGCTACACCATGCTCAGCCCGGTCTTCGCCGGAGCCGTTTCCGAAGGCGAAATCCCCGCCAGCATCCCGCCGGGCCGCTACCGCATCGTCGTCGGGGCCGATACGTCTTCGCCCTTCGTGGTGGACGACAAAGTCTACACCTGGGTCAGGGATGCCTTACTGAAATTCTTCGGGGTCCAGCGCGACGGCAACACCGATTCCTGGTTCCATCCCGCCTCCCACATGAAAGACGGCCCGAACGGGGACGGCACGCTCACGGGCGGATGGTTCGATTGCGGAGATCATCTCAAGGAATCCATGTCCATGAGCTACGCCACCGCCATGCTGGGCATGCTGGCGGCGACGTTCCCCGATCGCGACGCCGATCACTACGGCAAGAACCACAAGGACACTTATCTCACCGACGGCGTACCCGACATCCTCTACGAAACCAAGATGGGGACGGACTTTTATCTGAAGTCCTACGATCTGGCGAAGGGCGATCCCTCCAAGATGGTCACCTCGATCGGCTCCTTCGGCGGCGACCACGGCTGGTGGGGGCAGCCGCAATTCCAGGACGGCCTGCCGCCCGAACGCGGCGGTCCCGTGCGCGAATTGCGTACCGAGGTGGGCGCCAACATCATGGGCCGCCTGGCGGCGGGCTTCGCCTTTTTCTCCAAGCAATACGCCCCTTTCGACAAGCCTTATTCCGATCGCTGCCTGGCGGCCGCCAAGAAGTTCTACGACTACGGCAAGGCCAACTTCAAGGCTTCGGGATCCAGCGGCGCCTATCCCACCGAGACCTCCATAAACGATGACATGGCCCTGGCGGCGGTGGCCTTGCTATGGGCCACCCGCGACACGACCTACAAGTTCGATCTGATCGCCAATCCCGCCCTCGGGAAATTCGGGCAACCTTATTTCACGCCGGGATCCTTCCCCGGCGGGTGGATGGTGAATTCCAATTCCACCTTGCAGAAGGGCGGAAGCAACACTTCCTATGCCAACTTGCATACCCCCACCTTGTGGGCCTTTTACCGCATGATCCTGAAAGACCCGGCAACGGCGAAGGCCTGCGGCTTCGATGATAGCCAACGCCTGGCCAACATCGAGAACGTAATCTTCGAAATCATCGATAACCTCGGCTGGCTGCAAGGCGGATCGGCCACCATCGATTTGCCCGGTTCGAATCCGCAGTTGTCCGGCGGGCACACGCTGACCTACGACCCCCTGTGGAAGCTCAACACCAAGGCCGACGTGATCTGGGTCTGGAACCGCTATATCGCCGGCAACTCCGCCGAGTTCTTCTGCTACTACGACATGGCGAAGGATTTGCAAGGCGTCGCCCTCCCCCATACCGCGGCCACCGTCGATTGGAAGGCCGATCAGGTACGGCAATTGATCGTCCGCCAGATGGACTATATGCTGGGGGTGAATCCCTGGGACATCAGCATGGTTTACGGAGTCGGATCCAAGAACTTCAACCATCCCCACCATCGCGCCGCCAACCCCGAAGGCACCAATGTCCCCGGGGCGTTCTACAAGTACCGTCCGCCCGTGGGCGCCTTGCAAGGCGGCTTTCCCCCGACCGGCGGCAACGGGAGCTCGCCCGGCCTCTACACGGAGGATTGGGAGGATTACACGCATGCGGAGTCTTGCTTGGACGGGACGACCACCATGCTGATGCCGGTGGTGGGCCTGGCCAATGACGATACCGTCGACGTCCTGGGGATCGAGGTGCGCATCGAATACGTGGGCACCGACCATGCCATCATCGTCGTCCGCCAGAGCCGCTACGGCAACGCGACCATCCGCTACGGCACCTCGGCCACCGCTCTCACCGCCACCAAGGCCGGGGACTCCGCCGGCATCGAGCATCGCATCATCCTTTCCAACCTGACGCCGGGAACCATCTATTACTTCCAGGCCGAGGCCTCGGACGTCAAGGGCCGGACCGGCATCAACGACAATGGCGGGAACAAATTCATCTTCACTACCCTGGCGCAACCGCCCGGCGCGGCCCAGATCGCCCAAGTCAAGGTTTGCAACGTCACGGATAAGACAGCGGAGATCCTCTGGTACACGCCCAACGGGGCTTACGACAGCAAGGTCGTCTACGGCACCGGCAAGCCTCCCACCCAGGTCCATGACGGCGACATAACCGGGCATCCCGTGAAATTCCACTACGTGATCCTCGACAGCCTGAAGGAGAAAACCCAATACTGGTTCTACGTCGAATCCAACGGCGTCCGGGACGACAACCAGGGGCAGTTCTACACCTTCACCACCAAGATCGAGCATGTCGAATTCGACATCCGCGCCCTCACCTACGAGATCCCCTCGGGATCCGGTACCAAGAAATACCTGGGCTTCAATATCGTCAACCAGGACATCAAGAGCTATGACTCCCTCGACGTGCGCCTCTACGTGCGGGCCACGGACTCGCAGATGGCCGACTTCGGGGTGCGCGCGGACATCGGGCAGGCTTATCTTTCCACCGGTTACCTCGATCCGACCAATGCCTTCAAGACGGGCCTCGACACCCTGATCCAACGCGTGAAGCCGGTTCGGATGGACGAGACCTTCGATCCCGCCACCAATACCTATGACTGGTACGTCTCCTTGCCGATGGGGAACGCGGTGATGGCCTCGGGGGCGCGTTTCCGCGTGGACGTCACCTTCGTCAAGCGCAATGAGCACAACGATTTGCTGGACGAACCTTCCACCTACGTCCCCGGTCCGACGGACTGGAGTTGGGCGCCCCACTTGCGGGCCCAGGGCGATCCGGTCGATTTCGGCGGAGTCAAGTCGGGCACCAAGGACGACGTGGATGACAAGTACGTTACCACCGAAGTGGACCCTTATATCACGGTTTACCGCAAAGGCCAATTCGTCTGGGGCTACTCGCCTTCGAGCAAGGAACAAGCCACCAAGGTGGCGAATTACCAGATGAACGTGCAGATCACCTCGCCTCTCAACAATCCCCCCGAGGACTACAAAAAGCTGGACCAGGCTTCTTCCACGGCCATCGTGAAAGGCACGGTCACCATCACCGATGCCGGCATGCTCACCGATGTCTGGGTCAATGGGGAACGCGTCGCGAGCGTCGCGCAGGTCGCCACCTACGATGCCAAAGCCAACGTCTGGAACCTGAACGTCCCGATCAAACTCAAGGCCGGGCCCAACGAAGTCGATCTCACGCTGTTCGGCGGGGCGGACCCCAATTGCCAAGGCTGCGTGGGCTGCGCCTTCGTCAATCGGCACTTCTACCTGGAATACAACAAGGCCAACGCCTACCCGTCCACGCTTACATTGCTTACCCCGGACGGAAGCCAAACCGTGCCTCCGCTCGCGGTGATCGGGCAGACCAAGTTCATGGTGGAAGTGCAGGACAAGAACGGCGACCTTACGGCCAACGCGGACCAATTACAGGTGATGGTGGCCAATCCCAACCAGGGGGATAGCCTGCAAGTTACCCTCACGGAAACGGGGCCGCGCACCGGGATCTTCCGATCCACCGTACCCGTCCAGGTCCTCGACCTCCCTCCGGCATCCACCGGCGCCGGCCAGATCTCGATGTCCGAAGGCGACAGCGTTTGGGTCACCTATGTCGATCCCACCGATGCGGACGATTCCTCCCGCGCCTTCCTGTACACGCCGGCGACCTTTCCCCAGGCAGTCTCGGGTTGGTTCCTGGATTCCGACGGCGACGGCGCGGTGGATAAGGCCGTGGTCAATTATTCAATGGCCCTCAAGGCCGTCCCGGATTCGCTGCAACTCTGGTTCCCCGATGCCGCGGCCCAAAAGACCTTCGCCTCGTCGGCCGGCGGCTTCACCCTGCAAGGAACGCGCGTGGAGGTGGCCTTGACGCCGCCTTTCGCCGCAGGCGTCACGGCTTTCACGGGAGACAACCGCAATTCCGGCCGCTCCTTCCTCACCTATGAAGGCAAGCCTCACGTCTCCGCCTTCACCCTGGCCGACAGCGTGGGCCCGGTCCTGACGCGGGCGGTGTTGGCCCCCGCCACGGTGGCGGGCGCGCCGGATACCCTCACGGTAAGCTTCAGCGAAGCGGTCACCTACGCCCCCTCCGCCCATCCCTTCCAGGGCCAACAAGGCGGCGTCCTCCATCCGGCCTCCGAACTCAACGTAACCGGCTCCGTTGACGTCCAGGCCGTGCGCTTGGTCTTGCTGCTGGATCCCGCATCGAAGCTTTTGCTGTCCCCCGGCGATAGCCTGCGCATCGCCGCCGGCATCACGGACCGGCTTGGCAACCGCCCCGCGGCGAACAATCGTTTTGTTGTGGTGGAAGGCAATAAGCGCGTGCCGCCTCCTCCACCCGCCGTGCTCAACGTGCAATGGAGCACACGCGTTTACGATTCGCGTTGGAGCGGGCCCGATGGGAAACCCTTCGTGATTTCGGCCCAGGACGGGGCCGGCAATTGGGTCCCCGTGCAAGGCGCGGAAGGCAGCATTGCGCGCAATTGTACCGGCAGCGATTGCGGCCAACCCTTGCCCACCGCCGCGGACGGCAGCGTTCCACTGCCGTCCGTCCTGATCACATCGGATCGGCCTTTCCGGTATGAGAGTATCGTCTTCAGCAACCTGGGGGCCTTCGTGTCGGGCATCTCCGGCGAAATAGGCGCTTCGCTCCTGGATGGGACGGGCGGGCCCTCGGCTCCGGTGCATGCCGATCCGAAAACGGGCTATTACCAGATGCGCTTGATTTGGAACGGGAAGGCCGTGAATGGCACGCGGGCGGGAACGGGGGCCTATGTCTGGAAGGTTAACATCGTGTCCACCAGCGGGAACAAGCCGACCGTACTCTCTTCGTCGAAGGTTATCGGGCTCTTACGGCGCAATTGAGACCGGTCGCTTCACAGGCCCGCTAGCAGGTTTCGGTACAAGACCGAACCGCTTCGTTCGGCGCGGATGATCAACCAAACCGGTCCCTCGGGCAGCGCCTGCGGGGCGCGGAACTCGTGCCAGCCGGCATCGAAATGGCCTTCAGCCAAAATGATATTCTCCCGACCCCTCACGTCGGCCAGGGAAATCCTGAGCTCCTGCGGCCCGGAACTCCGTAAGCGGATCGACTTCCCGGAAATCCCGGACCGGAATTCCAGGCTGGCCTCGGCGCAATCCGCCCGTACCCCGGTGACCGAGCCGGAAACCACTTGAGCCACGAAATCGGCCAACGCCTTGTTCCGCGAAATCGCGATCGCATCGGGTAGCTTGCGGACGAACCATTTCACTTCCCAAGCGATCGAATCGTTGGCGGGAATCGCATCGTACGCACCTTGCAATTCCATTTCCTGCAGGGCTTGCGTGACATAGAGTTCGCATTCGTTTTCCGTCCCCGGCGCCTTCTTGGCCACGGGCGTATCGGTGAACTTCTTGATGAAGAGCACCCGGCCCTTGTCCACGTGGGCCATCCAACCCGGCGCGCCCCCGTCCGCGAAAATCTTGGTCGTGCCCGAAAGGCTGGCGGAACTGTCGTAGGTGAACCAGGTGACGCCGAGGGTATCCCGCACCTGCTTCAGAAGTCCCGCGTTGCCTGTCGGAGTCCCGCTGCCGGTGGGCCAGAAAGTCAGCCCGCCGGAGGGGACGCGCGTGTCTTCCCATGGGCCCCAGGTTATGGGCGAGGATGAGGCATTTACGTAGTGGTACAGGTTGGTGAAGGAAGAGTCCTTGAGATTGGCGGAAAAGGTTTTGCGGATACGCAGATGCAAGTAGCTGTCCGCCGTCCCCGTGTATGTGATCGCCGTATCCGCCGTTTCGATCCCGCCGGTATAAGCGTTGCCGTCCATGGCCGCCGGGGGCGGCCAGCAATCCACCATGTTCGCGCTCTTGCATGCTGCCGTCCAATACGCCTGTGGGCTGGCCCAGGCGGTGGATCCCCACAAGACGTTTCCGCCGGAAGTGTTGAGGTAGAGCAACTCGGCGCCCTGGTATTTGAGGGAGGAGATGCGGGCGGAAGAAGCTGGGCCGACTTGCAAGGTGGCGCCGCCGGTGGTGAGGGTGTAGGAAGAGCCGGAGGCGAGAGGAGCGGCCTTTTGGGCGTAAATGGCCGCAGGGAGTAAGAGCGACAAGCCTACTCCCCATTTACCGATAATCAGAGCCAAGTTCCCCCCTGGGTCTCGTGTGGCTCTAATATAGCGTCAGACCCTTACCTTATCCGGCTAGATGCATCCCGCTTTCGCCCTAAGACGTCGGAAATCGCCGGAATTTCTCCGCAAGGTTAGGAGAACACTCCGCATCCGGACTTTCGCAATGTCCCGGGAAACCGGCCTTCTTGCGCCCGGGCGATCGTCCGGACGCCTCTCAAAAACCAATTCTAATGGTGATCTTGGGTCGAAATATAGGGGTTTCGGAAGGACGCGGACCGTTGCTGGCGGGGCGCTATGGACTCTTAGCGTACTTCTTCAGCAACGCATTCACCCGGTCCAGCAATTCCTGCTTACCAAATGGCTTGGTGATGTAGTCCTCCGCCTTCATCACGTGCAGGCCGACCATCAGATCCACCGACTTGTTATTACTGGTCAGGAATGCGATGGGCACTTTCGCCAAGGGAGGCTGCTCGCGCAGCTCGCGGAAGATATCGAAACCGTCCACGTGCGGCATCACCACGTCGAGCAGGATCAGATCGGGCTGCACGTCCAGAGCGGTCTGGACGGCCGCTTCGGGTTCGGTAACTACGGTGACCTGATGCTGGCCCAGCTCCAAAACGAGTTTGACCAAATCCGCGATGTCCCGTTCATCGTCCACGCAGAGTATCTTCGCCATGCGTCCTCCGTTCCGTGGCCTGGGTTCAGCCTTTCGCCAACTCGCGCGGCAGCCAATCCCAGTAAAAGTAAGTTACCGTGCACCCGATCAGCAGGCCGATCACGTCCAAACCGGTCGCCGCCACCGCCATGTAAGGCAAATCCAGTTCCACCATGCTCAGCACCATGGATAACATCATCAGGAAGCTGGCGACGTAATAAAGCTTATAGAGAGGCCTTTTCTTCTTGGCGGCCCCGAAAATGCGGCTTAGGGAGGCCACCACCAAGAAGGTGACGATGAAGGTCAGGTGCAGGATTACGCTGGTGAGGGCGGTGGTGGAAACCATATTAATCCACGCTCATCATGGTCCGGTACAACGCATAGCAAAGTCCCGAGAAGGCAAGGCCGCCAACGCATACCAGGGCCGTACCCAGGTAGGCGGCGGAAGAATGGCTGGAGGGGGATTGAAAAGCCAAGACGGTTTTAAGCAACAGTCCGGCTACCAGTACCACCAAGGTGATTTGCAGGTAACGGTGGGGCGGGCCTTTGGAAAATTTTTGGCGGTAGAATTTGGCGATCAGGGTGAGATACCATCCCACCACTCCGAACAGGAGGGAAGTGAGGGCCATGCCCGCCGCCTGGAAGGTTGCCAAGCCTACTTGCCTTTCTTCTTCGCGAACGCGGAGAAGGCTTCCACGAAGGTGTCCGCGTCGGTCTTGACCGGGGAACCGCTCATCACGCCTTGACGGCCGACGAACTTCTCCATGATTTGGATGCCTTCTGGGCCGATGTGGAATTGCCGGATGTCCTTGGCATGCTGGCTGCCGCGCATCTTCAGCACCAGGATGGCCTTGGAAATGGCGCTGTCTATCTCCACGTAGCGCAGGATGAAATAGTTGTCCGCGATGAAAGGCGCCTGCGACAAGCTGTTGGTATCGCCCAGCAGATTACTGTTCTCGCGCAACAGCAGCGAAGTGATGCCCTCGCGCTTGAGGCTGGTGATGAAGTCGTATTCCATCTCGCGGAGGGATTCCGATTCTTCCGCGGCGTATTCGAAATGGGTGAGCGAATCCACCAGGCAACGCTTGATGCCCAGTTCGTCGATGAGGGTCTCCAGGCCGCCGCCCAGCTCTTCGACCTCGCTGGCCACCGTGGACGGGTCGGAGAAGATGATCTTCAAAAGGCCCTGGTCCTCGTACTTTTTCAGATCCCAGCCGAAGTTGAGGGCGTCATGATAGTACTGGCTCGGGAACTCTTCGAAGGTCAGGATGAGGCCGGGTTCCTGGAACTTTTCGATGCCGTTGATGATGAACTGCATGCCCAGCGTGGTCTTGCCGGTGCCGGGCGCGCCTTCCACCACGGTGGCGCTTCCGCGCACCACTCCCCCGCCGATCATCCTGTCCAAAGCCTCGATCCCGAATGGCGCTCTTTCCAGCATGAGTCTCCTACAAGGTTCTAGCGTTTCCCGATCAAGGTCAAAAGCACGGCCTTCTGCGCATGCAGACGGTTCTCGGCTTCGTCGAAGCAGACGCAACGCGGGGAATCCATCACGTCTTGGCTGATTTCCTCGCCCACGTGGGCGGGCAGGCAATGCGTGACCAGGCATTCCGCCGGGGCTCTGGCCAAAAGCTGCGCGTTCACCTGAAAGCCCGCGAATTTCTTTTTCTTGGTCTCCGCCTGGGCCTCTTCGCCCATGCTCACCCACACGTCGGTGTAGATGCAATCGGCTTTGGCCACCGCGGCGGCCGCGTCATGGGTCACCGCGTAGCTGCCGCCGTTCCGCTTGAACAATGGCTCGAGGCTCTTCAACACGTCCGGGTTCTGCTCGAAGCCGGGCGGGCAGGCCAATACGAAATGCATGCCGAGATGGGCCGCCAGTTCGGCCAGGGAATTGGCCACGTTGTTGCCGTCACCTACGAAAACGAGCCGCAAACCGGCCAGCTTCCCGCGCTTTTCCGCCAGGGTCTGCCCCAAGGCCAAGGCTTGGCAGGGATGATGCAGGTCGGTCAAGGCGTTGATGACGGGCACGGTGGCGTACTTGGCCAGGTCGTCCACGAGCTTATGGCTGAAGGTGCGCGCCACGATAGCGTCGATCCAGCGCGAAAGGCAGAGGGCCGCGTCCTTCACGGACTCGCGGTTGCCGAGGGAAATTTGCCCGGGGTCGAGATTGATGGCGGCGCCGCCCAATTGGATCATGCCGGCTTCGAAAGTGACACGGGTACGCAGGGAAGGCTTTTCGAAGATCATGGCCAAGGTGCGGCCCTTGAGCGCCGAACTCGGGCCGCTGGCTTTATACTCGGTTTTGATGGAAGCTGCCAAGGACAAGACCGCTTCCAGCCGGGCCCGGTCCCAGTCCAACAAGGTAGTGAGATGCTGTGGTTGCGAAAGACTCATGTCGCCCCGTGATCGAATCCGTCGATTATAGGTTATCCGCGGGGTCGGGAACAACCGGTTTCCAGAGTTCCGCGCCGGTTTCCGGCGGTCCCCGCGGCTAATGTTATAAATATTAAAAGCTAATTTAACCCCGCCATGAGCGCCTCGGCCGAGACCATCCCTTGCTTCGGCAAAATAAATTTGTTTCTGGAGATCGGCCCTCAACGGCCGGACGGGTACCACAACCTGGGAACCTTGTTTCAGACCGTGGACTGCGGGGATCGGCTCAGCGCCGAACCAGCCGGCGGGCTTTCCCTGGCGGGCGCCGAAGGCATCACCGCTCAGCCCGAAGATAACTTGGTATTGAAAGCGGCGCGCTTGCTCCGCGCCAGCTTCCCGGAGCGCGTCCGGCCCGATGCCGGAATGCGTTTTTCCTTGGCCAAAATCCTGCCGACCGGCGCCGGCCTCGGGGGCGGCAGTTCCAACGCAGCCGCGGCCTTGAGCCTGTGTAACCGCATCTGGAAGATGGGGCTCTCCGATCAGGAATTGCTTCCCGTCGCCGCCAAACTGGGCGCCGATGTTCCGTTCTTCCTGTTCGGCGGAACTTATTTCGGCGAAGGCATCGGCGATGTGCTAATCCCCGCGCCCAGCCCCTACCCGTTCCACGTGGTCATCGGGACTCCCAACTGCCGGGTGGAAACCGCCTGGGCCTACCGGAACCTCGATCCGCAACGAAGGCAGGAATGGGTCCGCTTCAAGGCTCTGTACGTGACCTACTTCGAGGACTGGGAATTCTACCAAGTGCTGCGCAACGACTTCGACGCCCCCATGCGCCGGCACTTCCCCGAGATCGACTCCCTTACGGGTAAGATGGCGGAATTCGGACCCGTGAAAACCTTGCTGAGCGGGAGCGGAGCCAGCATCTTCAGCCTGTTCCGGGAAAAGGGGAAGGCGGAGGAGTGCCTGAAGGCCATCCAGTCGGAGTGCCGTTTTTCCTGCCTGGCCGGCTTCGCCAGCTAAACGCAGAGGGGCGGCCCGGACCCCGGTTTCCTACCGCGCTCCTCTTCAACACGTCGAAACCCCCTAATTCCCCGTAATTGAGGGTTTTGTTTTGCTTCCTCCTGCATTTCTTCCTACCTTTCCGCGCCGCTTCCGGTGGGGCGTCGTCAAGTGGTAAGACAACGGTCTTTGGAACCGTTATTCGCAGGTTCGAATCCTGCCGCCCCAACCACCGGGGGCTAAGGGTGTTATGCACTAACGCCCGCAAAGGCCGTGGACCGGGCATCGCGCCCGTCCGTTAACGTCAATCATACGCCGGGAAGGCATGCGCGGCCTCGCATGAATACCGGTACGAAAAGGATTCCGCCATGTCGAACCTGTTGTCCCTCTCCGCCAAGCAGCGGCCCAAGTCCACCAAATCCTTCCTCAACCAGATGCGCAAGCAAGGCCGCGTCCCCGCCATCGTTTACGGCCTGGACAAGGAGCCCGAGCTGGTCGAAGTAACGGCCGTCGATATGCGCTCGCATCTCACCCAGCGCAATCACGTGATCGAGCTGAGCGTCGCCGGCGCGGGTTCCCAAAAGGTGATGCTCAAGGTCGTCGAGCGCGACCCCATCCGCAAGGATCTCGTCCACATCGACTTCCTGCGCGTGGACAATGAACATCCGGTGATCGTGAACGTGCCGGTGACCACCTTCGGCATGCCTTTCGGCGTCAAGACCGAAGGCGGCGTGTTCTCGATAATGAAGAAGTTCGTGAAGCTGCGCGCCAAGGTCCAGGACATCCCGGACAAGTTCGATCTCGACGTATCGGAATTGCGCTCGGGCACCATCTTCTACGTGAAGGACCTGAAGTTCGACAAGGGAACCTTCGTGACTCCCGGTAAGACCGCTCTCTTTGGCGTTACCACCGGTAAGGCCGAGGCCGAGGAAACCCCGGCCGCAGCGCCCGCCGCCGCAGCCGCCGCCCCCGCCGCGGATGCCAAGCCGGGCGCCAAGCCGGCCGCCGGGGAAAAGAAGGACGAGAAGAAGGACAAGAAGTAAGCCGTGCATATCTTGCTGGGGCTCGGGAACCCGGGCCCTAAGTACGATCGCACCCGCCACAACGTCGGCTTCGATTTCGCCGATCGCGTGGCGCAGGACTTAGGCGCGGCCTCTTGGAAGATGGAATCCAAGAGCCTCGCCTGCCGGACCACCCTGGCCGGTAAACCCCTGCTCATCGCCAAGCCCCAAACCTTCATGAATCTGTCCGGCGAGGCCGCCCAGGCCTTGCTGGCTTTCTACAAGGTCTCGCCCCGCAACCTTATCGTCGTGGTGGATGACATCTATCTCGATGTGGGGGCGGTCCGCATTCGCACCCAGGGGAGCGCCGGCGGGCATAACGGACTGCGCGATCTGATGCAACATTGCGGCGACGAATTCACGCGCATCCGCATCGGGGTCGGCCCTTTCCCGACGGGACAAGATCGGGCCGATTTCGTACTCAGGAAATACGGCCAGGATGAAGCGAAGATCCTGGAATCCGTGCTCGCCAATTCGAAAAGCATTATCGAAACCGGACTTACGCTCGGATGGGAGCGCGCCGGCTCGGACTTCAATCGGCGCGCGGCGGGGTAGCCGCGCGGCGTCGGGCCGATAGGAATGCGAGACGCATCGGAAGATGCGGCCTAGTCGCGTTTTGCTGCTTATTTTATCTTTTTCGCCACATCGGTATGCGCGGTTTTCTTCCCTAGGACAAAGGGGAAGCGCGCGGTTCGGCCAGGGACCCGCAGGGAGCGCGCATGCGGGTTTTTTACTAGTTTGCTAATAAGTTCAAAGCGCGACCTGCGCGTGATCCGTTTCGCGGATCGACGCGCAGAGAGCCTCACTACCTTTAATTAAAGTCGGGTGATCAGGATGCAAGAGGATTTACAGTACCTTTTAGAGCTCTCGGCGGTGGACAAGAAGGTCTACGAACTCAAGCTCACGAAGAAGGATCTTCCTGTTCGGATCCAGACCTTGAAGGAAGAGATCGAGCGGGAAAAGTCGAACGCAGAGAAGCTCGACCTATCCATCTCCGAGACCCAGGGGAAGATCAAGGAAAACCAGGAGCTGTCGGTCCAGGAGCAGGCCAACCTCACCGAAAGCAACAAGCGCCTGGAGGCCATCAGCACCAATCGCGAGTATGATGCGGTACACCTGGAAATCGCCACCCACAAGCGCAACATCGACAACTCCCAAGCCAATGTCATCCATTTCCAGCAGATTCTCGAGAACCTGCTCAAGGAAAAGGAGACGGCGGATACGGCCTATAAGACCGTGCTGGACAAGAATGGCCCCGAGCTGTCCAAGCTTACCGAGGAACTGAACGGCATCGAGGATCGCATGGCTTCCGAATTGGCCAAGTCCGACGCGCCCCGCAACAAGATCAACAAGAAGGTCCTGGCGGTGTACGATCGGGTGGTGAAGCGCCGCGGCAATCCCAACGTCATCGCAGCCATCAACCGCAACCAAAAAGCCTGCCTGGTGTGCAATCGCACCCAGACGCCTCAGCGGATCATCGAAATCAGCAAGCGGAACGCGCTGCTCACCTGCGAAAGCTGCGGCAGCATCCTGGTTTGGAAGGAAGACTAAAAGCCTTTCCGAACATTGACTTCACCGGCGCCAAGCCGGCATGAAACCCGGGTCCTACGGCCCGGGTTTTTCTTTGGGGGTCACCCCGGAGTAGCGGGAACGTTACCGGGAGCCGAAGTGGAGGGCGGGCGGCCCTTCACGACCTTGGCCAAAGCCTTGGCTGCCTCGACGGAAACCGCTTCGGCCATGATGCGCATCCGCTTTTCGCGCTCTAAGGGCGGAATCTTACCCCAATCCTCTTCGGGGGTGAAGATGAATCCGGGTTCGTGTACGGCGGCGGCTACCAAGCTATCGAAGACGACGCTTCCCTTGACCCCGTCCACCACGTGCAGGCGCATTCCCTGCGTCCAGGTATTCTTTACGGACCACGGCTTCCACCAAGTCCGCTTCGAGTCCACCGTGATGCGTTCCAAGCTCCCGTAGGCGAGATAGGCATCCCCCACTTCGCGGCGGAGAGCCTGGGGATCGTCGGGCCGCACGTCCGGGCCGCGCAGAATGCCTTGGGAAAAAAGCTTATCGACCTCCTCGCCCGGGATCGCGATCACGGTCGGATCGGCCCCGAGCTCGCCGCGAATGCGCTTGGCGATGGCCGCGCTGATTTGCGGATCGGATGCGTCGGTCAAGCCCAGGAAGGCCACCGCGGCTTTCTTCGTCCCCGCAGGGGCCTGGGCGCGGGACTGGAGGGCAAGGAATCCCAATCCCAGCAGGATCGCGAGCATGGATTTGAGGAGGGACGTCATCCCCAGATTATCGGATAGGCGGGACGGGAAGTGAAGGGCCGATTACGACTTCAGCCCGAATTTCCTCTGGATCTCATCGAGGGAAAACCGGACTACGACGGGTGCCCCCGATGGGGATACGTAAGGATTCTGGGTCGCGAAAAGGCTGTCGATCAAGGCTGCCACCTGGGGATATTCGAGCGGGTCCCCCAGTTTCACGGAAGCCACGCGTGCATAGACGCGCGCCAGCCGTTGCTGGAACTCCTCGCCCTTGGGCGCCGATGCCCCCCGCTCCGGCCGCAACAGGCCGTCCAGCAACTCATGGATCACGCGACGGCCCTGATCCGGCTTCACCTCCATGGGAAGACCCCGCAATTGGAAGGCATTGCCGCCGAAGGATTCCAGATCGAAACCCAGCGCCTGCAAGCGATCGAGATGCCCCTCGAGAAAGGCGCTATCGGCGGAAGGAAGTTCCAATACTTCCGGGAAGAGCAATTGCTGGGAGGAGAAGCGCCCGGTCTGCCTCATCTCTTCCAAGGCCTTTTCGTAGAGCACCCGCTCATGGGCCGCCTGCTGGTTCACGATCATCAGGCCGCTTTCCACCCCGAACAAGATGAAGCCGTTATGCAATTGGAGGAACGGGATCTCGGAAGGGCGCGAGCGGGCCGCCGGAACGCTTTCATCTCCCGGAAAAAAACGCGAAACGGGACCCGTCGAGGCCTCCGGCGCGTTCGGGAACAGCCGGATCTGGTTACGGGCATCCGGAACCGTGCCGCGGCCCAGTAACGTGTCGGTTACCTTCCCCGCGGAGGCGGGACCGTCGGGCAATGAAGCCGGGCCGGGAACACTGCCTACGCCGTCCTCCCCGCGGGCGGCCGGACGGGAAGCGAAGGCGAAAGGCGGTGCCAGGCCGGGATCCCGGCCGGGACCGAATTCGGGGGCCAGTTCCAGGGCCGCGGACGAAGCCTCCTTGGCCGCGAGCGCCGGTTCCGATCCCGCCGGAGGGGAACCCGGATCCCCAAGGTCCAGCATCGGGATCCCCGCGATTTTGCGGAGCGCCACCTTCACGGCCTGGGATATCGCCCAGTAGATGCGGCCCTCGTTGAGGAAGCGCACCTCCTTCTTGGTGGGGTGCACGTTGACGTCCACTTCCTCGGGGGTCATGGTCAGGAACAGCACCGCCAAGGGGAAACGCCCGGGAGGGAGCACGTCGTAGGCCTCGGCCAGCGCGCGCGACGCCAAGCCGCTCTGGATCGGGCGCCGGTTGATGAAGAAGAACTGGTGGGTCGAGCGCAGGCGCGCTTGCTGCGGCGCGCAGACGTAGCCTTCCACATGGATGGCCCCGCGGCCGCCCTGCATGCCATCGGACCATTCCACGGGCACGAGCTCGGCGGCGATGTTGAAGCCCAGCACTTCGCCCACGCGATGCTTGAGCGAGCCTTCGGTGTAAGCCAAGATCTCCCGGCCCTTGTCCAGGATCTTGAAAGCCACGGTGGGATGGGCCAAGGACGCGCGGCTCACCACGCTCACGATGCGCGAGGTCTCGTTCTTCGCGGAGCCCATGAATTTCCGCCGCGCGGGATTATGCAGGAACAGGTTGCGAACGGTGACGGTGGTACCCGGATTGCGCGGCACCTCCCGGCTTCCCATCTCCCGCGAGTCCGACACGGTGATGGCGATACCGGTGGGCTCGCTGGCATGACGCGTTTCCAAGGTCAGCTCGGCCACGGCCGCCATGCTGCAAAGCGCCTCCCCGCGGAAACCGTAGGTGGCCACGTATTGCAAATCGTCGGCCGCGCGGATCTTGCTGGTGGTATGCGGCAACCAAGCCAGCTGGGCATCTTCCCGCAGCATCCCCTTCCCGTTATCGCTCACCCGGATCAGGTCCAGGCCGCCTTCTTCCAAGGCGATCGTGATCTTGGTCGCGCCCGCATCCAGGGCGTTCTCCAGCAACTCCTTGACGGCGTTGGCGGGACGCTCGATAACCTCGCCGGCCGCGATTTTATGGATGGTCTCTGGGGAGAGGAGGTTGATGATGCCCATGGGAAAACGCTTGGTTCGGGTGGAAAGATGCAAAAGGGAAGGCGACAGCGCCTCCCAGAAAGCTCACCATATTGTTCCTATCAGTTTTATATGTTATATTCTATAAAATGAAGGTGACGTCGAAAACCCTGTACACCTTGCACTTCCTCACGGCCCTGGCCATCAAGTCCAAGGACCTCCCCGGACGACCCATCCACTTGCGGGAGATCGCCCAGGAATACAACATCCCTTTTAAGTTCCTGGAGCAGATCGCCATCCTCATGAAGAGCGTCGGCTTGGTGCGGGGCTCGAGGGGCAAGCTGGGCGGCTATCAACTCGCGGACCTTCCCGAAAACATCCATCTGTCGCGCATCATCAAGGCCACCGAAGGCGAGATCCTGCCCTGCGCCGAGATCGAAGGGGGAAATGAAGTCATCACCGGCCTCGTCCACCGGGCGATCCAAGATGGCCGGGAACTGGTCGACAAGAAGCTCGCTTCGGTGACCCTGGCCCAGTTGGCCGAGAAGGCCAGGCAGCAACTCGAACCCGTACCCATGTACTACCTCTGAACTCCTTACGAGGCACCATGACTCCCCCTGACACCGATCGTCCCGAAAGCCGCCCCGCCCCTCGCGGCGCCTTGGACGCCCCGCCGGCCTCCGGTCCGGCCGCGCCCGGAAGCTTGCAAGCCTTCGCCCACGACCTGGACCGCGAGTTCGCCTCCCTGACCGCCGACGAGCGCATCCGCAAGGCATGGGCGTTGTTCGGCAAGGAATTGATCGCCACCACCTCCTTCGGAAGGGATGCGGGCCTGCTCCTGCACCACCTGCATCGCCTGCAAACGCCTCTCCGCGTGTTCTTCATCGACACCTCGTTCCATTTCCCCGAGACCCTCGCCTATCGCGATACCCTGACCTCGGCCTACAAACTGGATCTGCGCGAATCGCGCTCCTTCGAGCCCGACAACCGCCGTTACGGGAAAACGGAGGGCGGGAAGATCTCCATTTCCGACACCTCCGCTTGCTGCGCCATCAACAAGGTGGGCGTGCAGGCGGCTTTCCTGGGACGCAGCGACGTGAAGGCTTTCCTGACGGGCCTGCGCCGCGACCAAAGCGATTCGCGGTCGCATACGCCTTTCGTGCACGTGCAAAAAGGGAAGATGAAAATCTGCCCTTTCGCCGATTGGCCGGCCGCGGAAGTGGACATGTACTTGCATCTGTGGGAAGTGCCCGAACACCCGCTCGCGGCCCAAGGTTATTCCAGCATCGGCTGCAGCCCCCTTACCTGCACCAGCAAACCGACCGACCCGGGCGATCCGCGCTCGGGACGTTGGGTGGGGGATGCGAAGACGGAATGCGGCCTCCACCTCGATTACGAGCCGTGAAATGAGGTACTGCCAGGATCTCACCAGCCTTATCGGCGGCACACCGCTGGTCCGCCTCAACAAGGTGATCCCGCGCGAGGACGCGTTGTTCTTGCTTAAACTCGATCAGCGTAACCCGGGCGGCTCGGTCAAGGACCGCATCGCGTTGAACATGATCCTCGAAGCCGAGAAGAGCGGCAAGCTGAAACCGGGGATGACCATCCTGGAGCCGACCAGCGGCAATACCGGCATCGCCTTGGCCTGGATCGCCTCGGTAAAAGGATATCAGACCATCCTCGTGATGCCCGAATCGATGAGTGCGGAGCGTCGCAACCTGCTGCAGGCCTACGGCGCCGAGCTGATCTTGACCCCCGCCCACCTGGGCATGGCCGGGGCCATCGAGAAGGCTAAGGAAATCCTACGGACGCGCAAGGACTGCTTCATGCCCCAGCAATTCGATAATCCCGCCAACGCGGACGCGCATCGGCGGCATACCGTCGAGGAAATCTGGAAAGACACCGAGGGTAGGCTGGACGTATTCGTATCCGGAGTGGGCACGGGCGGCACCATCACGGGCGTGGGCGAAGTGCTGAAGATCCGCAATGCGGCCATCCGGATCGTAGCCGTGGAACCGTCCGCTTCCGCGGTATTGAGCGGCGGTAAACCGGGCAAGCACGAGATCCAGGGCATCGGGGCGGGCTTCATACCTAAGGTGCTGAATACCAAGGTTTATGACGAAGTCGTTACCGTGACGGACGCGGAAGCCTTGGAGATGTGCCGCCGCCTGGCCCGCGAGGAAGGCATCCTGGCGGGCATCTCGACCGGCGCCAACGTGAAGGCGATGATCGAGGTGGGCAAGCGCCCGGAGATGAAGGGCAAGACCTTGTTGACCCTGGCCTGCGATACCGGCGAACGTTACCTGAGCACCATGCTATACGGGGGCTGACATGGCCATCTTCAACGAAAGCCAGATGCGGCGCTATCAGCGCCACTTAAGCCTGAAAGAAGTGGGCTTCAAGGGCCAGATGAAGTTGGCCGCTTCCAAGGTCCTTTGCGTGGGGGCCGGGGGCCTGGGTTCGCCCGCCCTGTACTACCTGGCGGCCGCCGGCGTCGGCACCATCGGCATCGCCGAGGGCGACGTGGTGGACGAGTCGAATCTGCAAAGGCAGATCATCCATTTCACCGAGGACGTGGGCCGGCCCAAGCTCGATTCGGCGCGCGAGAAGCTGGTCCGCATCAACCCCGACCTGAAGGTGGTGGAACATCCCGGTTACCTCTCCGCCGCCGATGCGGTGGAGATCATCTCGGCCTACGATTTCGTGATCGATGGGACGGACAATTTTCCCGCCAAGTTCCTGATCAACGACGCCTGCGTGATTGCCGGCAAGGCTTTTTCGCACGCGGGAATCCTGCGCTTCGAAGGGCAGACCATGACGGTGGTGCCGGGCAAGAGCCGCTGCTACCGCTGCCTGTTCAAGGAACCGCCTCCGGCGGATGCCGTACCCAGTTGCGCCGAGGCCGGCGTATTGGGCGCCATCGCTGGGGTAATGGGGACCTTGCAGGCTACTGAAGCCCTCAAGTTCCTGTTGGGCAAGGGCGATCTGCTCACCGATCGCTTGCTGGTTTTCGATGCCTTGGCGATGCGCTTCCGCGAAATCCGCGGGGGGCGCGACCCGGACTGCGCCGTGTGCGGGGATCATCCGACCCTCAAGGCGCCGGTGGATTATTCGCGGCCGGCTTGCGCCGAAAACCCCTGATTCCCAATCTTTTCAAGGGACATCCGTGTTATCCATTGCCTTGGCGCCTCTTTAGGCGTTATATGATTGTTATAACATTGATATAACGGATACCCTATGATAAAACAACTCACGAAAATCGGAAATAGCCAAGGAATCATCCTTGATAAGGCGATCCTGGATCTCTTGAACATCAAGGAAGGCGCGTCCTTCGAGATTACCACTAAAAATGGTGGACTATACCTGAAACCCCTTGACTACAAGGAAATCTACGAGGATATTTCGAAAAGGCATCGGAAATCCCTTGATAAGCTCGGGGAATAGACATCGCCCAGTACTTTCGCGATAGGGCAATCGCGAAACTTCCTAAGCCGGATTAAACCAGCGCCTCCCGGATTTTCCCCTCCAACGCCGATAAGGTGAAGGGCTTCTGGATGAAGGCCCTCCCGCCTTCGGACACTTCCTGGCGGAAGACTACGTCTTGGGTATAGCCCGACATGAACAGCACGCGTAGGCTGGGCATGATCTTGCCCATCGCATCGGCCAATTCCTTGCCGCCCATCCCGGGCATTACCACGTCGGTCAACAGCAAATGCACCGGTTGCGGATAGGTCTCGGCGAGCGCCAACGCCTCGCGGCCTTGACGGGCTTCCAACACCATGAAGCCTTGGCGGCTCAGGAGTTCCCGCACGATGCCGCGCACCTCGTCGTCGTCCTCGACAATGAGAACCGTCTTGGGGACGATGGAGGAGGAACGGAGCGCTTTCTGGACTTCGGCCTCTTCCTCGGGCTCCTCTTCGCTGATAGGCAGATAGCACGAGAATACGCTTCCCTTGTCCACTTCGGTTTCGACCAGCACGCAGCCGCTGTTCTGGGTGATGATGCCGTAGACCGTCGAGAGGCCTAGCCCGGAGCCCGATCGCCCCTTAGGCCCTTCGCCCTTTCCCTTGGTCGTGAAGAACGGATCGAAGATATGCGGCAAATCGTCGGTCCCGATGCCTTTTCCCGAGTCCGCCACCGAGATGCGTAGGTGCGGGCCCGCATGCACGCGCCCGTAGGCCCCTGGGATGTCCCCGGCCAAATCCACCTTGCCGGTCGACAGCGCCAAGGTGCCCCCGTCGGACATGGCATCGCGTGCATTGACCACGAGGTTCATGATCACCTGTTCCAACTGCACCGGGTCCATGCGCACTTGGCCCGCCCGCGGATCCAGGCTCAAGCTGAGTTCGATGTTCTCTTCCAGAAGATGGCGCAGCATGCGCTCCATCGAACCGATCACGAAATTGGGTTGGATCACCTTCGGCTGCGGGATCTCCTGGCGGCTGAAAGCCAGCAATTGGCGGATGAGGCCCGCGGCCCGTTCGCTGCCGTTTAGGATCTCCCCCACTTCGCGGCGCACCGGATGGCCCGGCTCCAGGCGCAGTTGCATCAGTTCGCAGTAGCCCATGATGGCAGCCAGCAGGTTGTTGAAATCATGGGCGATGCCGCCGGCCAACCGGCCTACGGCCTCGAGTTTCTGGGATTGCCGCAACTGGTCTTCCTTGACGCGCAGGGCCTCCTCGGAGCGGCGGGTTTCGGTCACGTCGGAAACCGCCCCGATCCATTTCACGGCCAACCCGTTGGGGTCCCAAATGGCAGTACCCTGATCGCGCCATACGCGCCAGGATCCGTCCCGGCATCGGACCCGGTATTCCGCCAGGAAGGGAACGCGACCGCGCTGATGTTTTTCGATGGCCGTCATCACGCAACTCCGGTCGTCGGGATGCAGCAAGGACTCCCAACCTTCCAAGGTACGCGCGATCTCGCCATGCTTATAGCCCAAGCGCTCGTCGATGGGGCCGAACCATTCCAGCACACCCGAGGCCATGTCCCATTCGTAGATGAGGTCGTTGCCGCATTCGGCGGCCACGCGCATACGCTCTTCGGATCGCCGCAGGGCCTCTTCCTCGCGCTTGCGCTCGGTGATGTCCACGAAGGTACCCATGACGCTCTCGAGGTTCCCCTGTTCGTCCTGGATGGGCGATCCGTAAACGATCAACCGCGACCGGCGTCCGTAACGGCCTATCACTTCCACTTCGTAATGCGAGCGTTGGCCGACCCACCTGCGGGCGTGTTCCCGACGTATGATTTGGACGCTTTCCGGGGTGAAGAACTCTTCGTAGACTTGGGTTGATCCGATCAATTCGGCGGGGGAATCCAGCTCCAGGAATTCGCTCATGACGGGGTTGATGTAAATGGTCCGCCCGTCCCGGTCGAGATGCCAGATGCCCACGGGGCTGCTTTCCGCCAAGGCGCGGTAACGCATCTCGCTCCGTTGCAGGTCGAGTTGCGCCTCTTGTTTGTAGCCTTCCAGTTCCACCCGCACTTGCCGCAGGGCCTCGCTATCGGCGCGATGCCGATCGCCGCGCACGGTGGCATCCCGGTTGAGCTGGGAAACCTGGCGGGCACGGGAGCGCATTCGCCAGACGAACACCCCATTCACAGCCAAGCTGGCAGCCGTGGCGGCGAGCCAGAATTCCATCTGGTAAATGCCTTTCTCCCGATTTCCGCCGGGCCCGTGCCTATCCTCCGCCAACTCGCTCTGGGGCCGAAGGAGGGACAAGCGGGATTGTATTATAAATGACGGTTTCAGGCCAATCGTTTTAATGGAAGAGAAGTTGGGCGCCGGTCAAAGCCAGAAGGCCATAAACGAGCCAATCGAAGGCCTTTTGAGGCAAAAGCCGATTCGCCAACCAACCCACGGCCACTCCGGCCGGGATACATGCCAGATAGCGTAAATCCAGTTTCAGGGAATCCATCGTGATAAGCCCGGAAAACAAGTATGGGGGCACCTTAAAGAGGTTCAGGGCCGTGAAAAAGATGGCATTGCTGGCTACGAAGACCGTCTTGTCCACCTTCTGGGCCAAAAGGTAGATGGCCATAATGGGACCGGCCCCATGGGCGATGGTGGAAGAGAATCCGGCCGCCACTCCGACCAATACGGCTGCGGCCAGGGAGGGGTTCCAGGCGCGTTCGGGATACCACCAATTGCGAAACAGGAGCAAAGCCGTCAGAACCAGGGCCGTGGCCCCGATGGAAACGCGTAACAGGTGCTCGGAAATATGGTTGACGAAGGCCATCCCGATCGCGACACCGGCCAAGGCCCCCCAGAACGGCATACGGATGAGGCGTAGATCCCATTTTTTCCAGAAGGCCGAAAGCGTGAACAGATCGGCAAAACAAAGCAACGGGAGGATGATACCGATCGCCTGCCGCGCCGGGACCGCCGTGGCCAGCAAAGGAGTGGTAAGCATGCCCAGCCCGGTGGCGAAGCCGGCCTTGGAAAGCCCAATCAGGAAAGCCCCCAGGTAGGGATAGAACCAGGCGGGAGGTTGATGCACGGTTACCGGGCCACGATCTGTACGCGCACGGCTTGGGCCGCGGCTGGGCCTTCCAGGTAGTCAATCAGGGCCAGCGTGAACTCCTCGGCCGTGCCCGCGCCTCGCGAGGTGATTACCTTGCCGTCCACCACCACCCGATCCCTAAGGTAAGCTTTCGCGATGGGACTCAGTTCGGCTTCGCACGACGGGAAAGATGTAATTGTATGCAACTGCGCCACCCCCGCGTCCGCCAAGATCAGCGGAGCCGCGCAAATGGCCGCGATGGGCACGCCCGCGGCATGGCTGCGGCGGACCAGTTCGGTCACGCGCGCATCCTTGCGCAACCGGTCCACCCCCGGCCCTCCGGGCAGGATCAGCATATCGAAGGTTTCCTGAAGGCAATCGTCCAATAGGCAATCGGCCTGGACCTTGACCCCGCGCCCCCCTGCCACCACCAGGCCCGGACCGGTGGAGGCGGCCACCGCTTCCACCCTGGCCCGGCGGAGCAGGTCCAAAGGGGTAACCGCTTCCATTTCCTCGAAGCCCTCGGATAGGATCAAAAGCACCCTTTTCATATTTTGTCCTTTTACGCTGAAAGTCTTCGGGCTATAAAATTAGTTAACGCACCTTGGCCGGCGTCGGCCGTTTGGAAGACATGGAAGATCGGATTATCAGAGCGACCGGAGAGGTCGCCGAATTACGCTTCGTTCTGGTGGACGCCACCCAGGCCGCCAATGCCATCGGCGGGTACCATGACGCGCGCGCGTTCACCCGCATTCTGATGGGCGAGACCATCGTCTCATCCTTGCTGCTCGCCTCGGGCCTCAAAGGCAACGGCACCGTGCAGGTGAAATTCCAGTACTCGGGGGATTTCTCCATGGCCACCGCCGACGCCACCCCCCTGGGGCTGGTACGCGCGATGATCCCCTTCGAAGACGTGAAGCGCATCGGCGATTTCGAGCCCCTGCTCTCGCCGCTGACCATGAACGTGCGCAAGCGCAACGACAAGGGCACGGCGCTCTCCGAAGGCATCGTGGAAATGCCTTCGGAAAAGATCGGCCCCTGCACGGCCTACTACCTGCTGCAAAGCGAACAGACGAGATCGGCGGTGGGCATCATGGCGCGGCAGAACCATGCCGGGCAGATTCCGAAGGAGCAGAATGCCAAGGGGCAAAACGCCCCCGGCGACAGCCTGGACTTCTGCGGCGGGTTCCTGGTCGAGGCTTTGCCCAAGGCCGATGCGAAGACGCTTGCCATCCTGGAGCAGGTCGTGAAGGACATGCCGTCCATCGAAACCTATCGCAGCGAGGGCGGCGGCCTGGACTTGGAAAAAATGCTCGCGGATCTGGCGGGGCCGTTCCGCTACACGGTTCATCGCGAAATGAAAGTGTTGCCTTTTTGCCCTTGTTCGGAGACCGGCGTGCTGAAGGCCATCTCGGGCATGCCCCGCGAAGACTTGGAAGAAGTGGTCATCAAGCGTGAGACTTTGGAACTGCATTGCGAGTACTGCCGGAAGCGGTACCTGGCCACTCCGGCCATGATCCGGGAATTGCTCGACGGAATGGACGAAGATCCGGAAACGGATGAAAACGAAGGCGAAGACGAGGGCAAGGGGCCGGAGGATTTTCCGGCCTAGGCCTGCGCGGCGGGAAGGGCCCGGGTGAAGGGCTCGGAACGACTTACTCCGGTAGTCCGTGCCGGGCTTTTAGGCTAAATTTCCTCTCCTGCCGTATTATCTTTGGCGCCGGTCGGAGAGAACCTCCGGGATCCGGCGTACAGGTCCCCGCGGGGATCAAGGGAGCGATCGAGTGGTCATGGTTGAACGCCGCGGAAGGAAGGACCGGTGACCTCGGAATCGAAGTCGCTGCTCGTCCTGGAATCCGATGACGGGATCCAGGAGATGATCCAATCCATCGTCCTCGACCACGACTTGTCCATGCTCTCCGCTTTCAACCTGGAGGACGCGCGTCGCCTGATCGGAACCGGCCGCGCCCTGGCTTTCGCCTTCAACCTTTCCCTGATCGGCGATGAACCGCTCGCCTTCGTGCGCCGCCTGCGCCAGGAACATCCCAGCCTGCCTCTCATCCCCCTGGTGGACGCGGCCCACCAAGGGCTCACGGTGGCCTTGCTGCAGTCGGGCACCTATGCCTGCCTCTCCATGCCGTTGCAGGTGGGCGATCTCGCTTACAACCTGACGAAAATCATGGCCAGCATCGCGGACGCCTACAACCCGTTCGCCATGCGGTACGAGGAACGCATCCTCATCATGCCCAACGATTTCGCGCTCGTGATGCAAGTAGCCAAGAATCTGGTGGAATCCACCCTCCCCTTGCACGAGAAGAATCGCTACCACATCATCCTCGGATTGTCCGAGGTCATCAACAACGCGATCGAGCATGGCAATCTGGGGATTAGCTTCGAAGAGAAAAGCGATGCGCTGAAGGCCTCGCGCTTCTACCCGCTGGCCATCGAACGCTCCCATAAGGAGCCCTACAAGGACCGCGTGGTGACCATCCGTTCCCGGGTCTTCCCCAACCTGCGCCGCATCGAGTACTTTATAGCCGACCAAGGCGTCGGCTTCGATTGGCGCGCTTTGCCCGATCCCAAGGACAAAAGCAACCTTCTTAACCGCAATGGGCGGGGCATCATGATGGCGCGCTACGCTTTCGACGAGATGACCTATAACGACACCGGCAACGAGGTGACCTTGGTGGTCAACCTGGACGTGCCTTACCGCGGCCGCAGGACCTGAACATGGCTTATCTGGCGATGGCGCGCAAGTGGCGCCCCAAGAACTTCGAAGACATGGTGGGCCAGGATCATATCGCCCAGACCATCCGCAACGCCATCGAGGGAAAGCGCATTTCCCACGCCTACCTGTTCACCGGCACGCGCGGCGTGGGCAAGACCACTTCGGCGCGCATCCTGGCCAAGGCCCTCAATTGCAAGCAAGGGCCCACCCCCATCCCCTGCGACGCCTGCGAGAACTGCAAGGCCGTGAACGCGGGGAGTTCGTTGGACGTGCTGGAGATCGACGGCGCCTCCAACAATAGCGTGGACGACATCCGCGAGCTGCGCGAGAACGTGAATTACGCGCCCATGAACGGCAGCTACAAGATCTACGTCATCGACGAGGTCCACATGCTGACCAAGAACGCGTTCAACGCGCTCTTGAAGACGCTGGAAGAACCGCCGCCCCACGTGGTCTTCATCTTCGCCACCACCGAAGTCAACAAGGTCCCGCACACCATCCTGTCGCGCGTGCAGCGCTTCGATTTCAAGCGCATCTCGGAACAGCATATCCGCGAACGCCTGGAATACATCTGCGCCCGGGAAGGGATCAAGGCGGAGCGCGAGGCCCTGGAGGCGGTGGCCCGCAAAGGCGACGGATCGATGCGCGACGCCCTGAGCCTGTTCGATCAGGTCTATGCCTACGCCGGCGCGGATTTTACCCTGGAGGCGGCCCGCAAGGTACTGGGCCTGCCGCGGGAAAGCCTTTGCGACGGACTCATCCGCGCCTTGGTCCAGCATGATCAGAAAACCTGTTTCGCATCCTTGCAGGACGCCCTGAACGAGGGTATCGAGATCCAGGACTTCCTGATCGCCTTCGGGGAATACCTGCGCAATATGCTTTTCTCCCGCCAGGGCGTGAGCCCGGTGGCCTTGGGGCTTTCCGAGGCCCGCTATGCCGAGCTCGCCGCCGTCGCCCCGGAATTGCGCGACGGCGACATCATCCGCTTCGCCAAACTGATATCCGACATCCTCGTTTCCCTCAAGTCGGCGGCCCATCCGCGGCTGGCCGCGGAGCTTGGGCTGGCCCGCATGGCCGCCCTGGACCGCGTGGTCACCTTGTCCCAGGTGCTGGGCGCGGGCGGAGCCTCGGGAGGGCCGGCGCAATCGCCTGCCGCCGCCGAACCCCAGCCCGCTCCGACGCGGGCCGCCCCCGACCTCGCCGAGGTCAAAAAAAAAAGCCCTGAACCGGTAGCCGCGGTCGCTTCCGCGCGGGAAACCGCGCCCCTGCGCGCGCCGGCCGCCGATCCGACCGCTTTCGAGCCCGGACACGTGGTCGTCGCGACCTTGGCCCCCGTTCGCGACCTTGCGCCGGCGGAACTCGACGAGCCCATGGCGCCGCCCATCGAATCGGAATACGGGGACCCGGAGCCGGATCCCGATTATCCCGCCAATGCCGACGATCCGGATGCGCCCCCATCGCACATGGCGCCTACGCAGCCTGCGGCCCACGCGCCCCGGCCACAGGAGGATCCGATTACCGTCCCGCTACAAGCCTCGCCTGCGGCCTTGCCCGACCTGTGGCCCCGCTTGGTCGCCGAGTTCAGCGCCGCGCGTCCCTTGGTGGGATCGAACCTGCTGCGTTCACGCCTGGTTTGGGAGAATGGGGAAACACCGGGGTTACGGGTGGTCTTCCTGGAGCGAAGCGCCTGGTCCCTGGTCGGCGAAGATACCGATTCCCGCAAGACCATCCAGGCCTTTCTGGCGACCAAGGCCGAAGGCGGCCGCGAGACGCCCGTACGCTTCTCCTTGGACCCCGATGCGGCCGCCAGCCCGGCCCCGGCCATGGCGGCTTATGCGGAAAACGATCCGATGAAAAGGGAACCGATCATCGGGTTCATCCAGGAATTGTTCGAAGGCAGACTGCTGTAAGAAACCTGAAAGGATTCGTTTCATGAACATGCAGAAAATGATGAAAGAGCTGCAGAAGATGCAGGGCAAGATGGCCAACGTGCAGAAGGAGATGGAGAGCGCCGTCTTCGAAGCGGAGGCCGGCGGGGGAATGGTCAAGATCGCCATCAACGGCAAATACGAAGTGCAGTCGGTCAAGCTTTCCAAGGACGTGGTCGATCCCGACGACGTGGAAGCCTTGGAGGATTTATTGCTGGCGGCCTTCAACTCGGCCAAGGCCAAGGTCGAGGAGGCCTCTTCCGAAAAGATGGGCGGGTTGACCAAGGGACTGGGAATTCCCGGCATGTAGCCAGAAGTTCGGGAGGACTTTGCCAAAACGGCAAGCCTTAAGCGATATGACAGTGATATGGCACGAACCCCGATTTTTTAGGTTTTAAGCGGATGCAAGCCCTTATTATTCTCCTGAAATTCCTGGCGCCCTTGGCCTACCTCGTGACCACCATGGTCTATGCGCGACTCTTTTTCTCTCCCGAAGAGATCAAATTCTCCCGCAAGGCCCATGTGGGCTTGGCGATCTCGCTCTTGGTCCATACCGGCCTCCTCATCGCCCTCGGCTTCTATCTCGGCCGCTGCCCCTTAGGCACGGTCGGCGAAGGGCTCCTGTTCCTGGCGTGGATGGTCGGCGTGATCCAATACCTATCCGAATGGCTGGCCGACACGCGCCGCCTAGGCTTCTTCACCTTGTTGCCCACCTCGCTGTGCGTCCTGATCGGCGTCTTCTTGCAGCGCCCGGACTACGCCTTGCCCGAATCCCTGCGCAGCTCCTTGCTGGTGTTCCACATCGTGGCCAGCCTGGCGAGCTATGCCTGCTTCGCCCTGGCCTCCATCCTGGCCGCCCTCTACTTGGTTCTGCATGGAAAGCTCAAGAACAAGAATTTCGACATCACCTTCCGCAAGCTGCCCCCGCTCGAGAAGCTGGACAAGCTCTCGGCCAATTGGTCGTTCCTCGGGAGCGCGACCATGGTCATGAGTTCCATCATCGGCATCTGGTGGGTGCGCAAAGGCGGCGTCGCCGGCATGAGCCTCCGCGAAGCCGGCATTTACCTAGTCCTGGCGGTTTTCCTGGGCGCGGCCTTCTCGCGCCGCCTCTTCGGCTTGCGCGGCAAGCGGCACGCCATGGTGATCTTGGCCGGATTCGGCATCCTCTTGCTGACCAACCTGATCGGCACCCACGGATTTTCCGGCTAATGGATAAGCGCCCCGACAGCGTCCCCGCGCATGCTTTCGTGCTGGGAGCCAACCACCTGACCGCATCGGTGTCGCTGCGCGATCGCTTGCTCTTCTCCGAAGC